>LNFM01000576.1_pt1 | contig 94209 bp, 82 predicted proteins | sample 596031 | NCBI WGS metagenome assembly LNFM01 (sample SAMN04254537, study PRJNA301005) | activated carbon metagenome | isolation source: dual media filters at the Ann Arbor, Michigan drinking water treatment plant | place: USA: Ann Arbor
CAAGGGTGACCACGGCGACCGCGGTGGAAAGCACGGCGGCAAAGGTGACCACGGCGACCGCGGTGGAAAGCACGGCGGCAAAGGTGACCACGGCGACCGCGGTGGAAAGCACGGCGGCAAGGGCGACCGTGGCTCCAGCGACCGTGGTAGCGACCGTGGTGGCGACCGCGGCTCCGGAAGGGGCGGAGATCGTGGCGGCAATGACAGCGGTTCAGACGCTGGCCACAGCGGCGGAAACGGCAATGGTGGATCCAACGGCGGCAATGGCGGTGGAAACGGCAATGGCGGATCCGGCGGCGGACGCGGGGGACGCTAAGGCGTCCACTGATTGCCTGTTACGAAACAGAAACCCCGCTGCGATGCAGCGGGGTTTTACGTATTGCAGCTGGGCATTCAAGCATCGCCCTATGTCTGCTGGATTTTGAACGCCCGCCACGTTAAGCACCTCCGCGATGGCCGTTTCTTCTCCCTTTTCCCGCCGTTCCGTTCTGCCGGGCTTTCCGCTCGCGATGGGCGTCACCCTTGCGTATCTGGGCATCATCGTCCTGCTGCCGCTCGCCGCATTGATGATGAAGGCGATGGGGATCGGCTGGGAGCAATACGTCAACATCATCACCAGCCCGCGCACGCTGGCCGCCTTCAAGGTGACGTTCCTGTGCGCGGCCGCGGCGACCGCGTTCAACGCCGTCTACGGCCTCGGCCTTGCCTGGGTGCTCGCGCGCTATGAATTTCCCGGCAAGCGCCTGCTGGATGCGCTGGTCGATGTGCCCTTCGCCCTGCCGACGGCCGTCGCGGGCCTCGCGCTTGCGGCACTTTTTGCGAAGAACGGCTGGTTCGGCCAATATTTCGAGGCGCTCGGCATTTCGGTGGTCTACACGCCGATCGGCATCGCCATCGCCATGGCTTTCACCGGCATTCCCTTCGTCGTGCGGCAGGTGCAGCCCGTTCTGGAGGACATTTCTCCCGACATCGAGGAAGCCGCCGTCACGCTCGGCGCGTCCGATTTGCGCATCTTCCGGTCCGTGATCTTCCCGGCGATCCTGCCGGCTTTTCTCGCAGGGTCCGCGCTGTCGTTCTCGCGCTCGCTCGGCGAATTCGGCGCCATCATCTTCATTGCGGGCAACCGGCCCGGCTACAGCGAGATCGTCGCGCTGCTGGCCTATATCCGCCTTGAGGAATACGATTACCAGGCGGCGGCCGCCCTTGCAGCGACCCTGCTCGCCACGGCGTTCCTGCTGCTCACGGTCACGAATTTTCTGCAGGCACTGCACCTGCGCTATGCGGGGCGCGGCGCATGATGGATTTCAAGCGCATCACGCCCTATCGCACGCCGGCAACGCACCGCGTCGGCGATCAACCGCTGACGAAGGCGCTGATCATCGGCGCCGTCGTCGCCACGACATTGTTGGTCCTGATCGCGCCGCTCGCCATCATCTTCGTCCAGGCCTTTTCGTCGGGCTGGGCGAGCTATCTCACCAACCTGTCGGATGACGCGACGCAGCACGCAATCTTTTTGACCGTACTGACGGCGCTCGTCGTCGTTCCGGTCAATATCGGCTTCGGCATCGCGGCCGCCTGGGCGGTGACGCGGTTCAACTTCCGGGGCAAGAACCTTCTCATCACCCTGATCGAAATTCCATTCTCGGTGTCGCCGATCATCGCGGGCGTGGCCTATCTCTTCGTCTACGGCTCGCAGGGCCTGCTCGGGCCGCTTCTCGAAGCGCTCGACATCAAGATCATGTTCGCGGTGCCCGGCATTTTCCTCGCCTCGATGTTCGTGACCGCGCCCTTCGTTGCGCGCGAACTCATTCCGCTGATGCAGGCGCAGGGCTCGGACGACGAGGAAGCGGCGGTCAGTCTTGGTGCATCGGGCTGGCGGATGTTTTTCTGGGTCACTTTGCCCAACATCAAATGGGCGCTGCTCTACGGCGCCATTCTGTGCAATGCGCGCGTGATGGGCGAATTCGGCGCCGTGTCCGTGGTGTCTGGCAACATTCGCGGCGTGACCAACACGCTGCCGCTGCAGATCGAGCTTCTGTACAACGACTACAACGCGGTCGGCGCGTTTGCGGCGGCAACCGTCCTTGCCAGCCTTGCGGTCGTGACCATCATCCTGCGCACCCTGGTCGAGCGGTTCGACAGCGCCCGCAACGAGCAGAAGAAGCGCAACCGCCCCGGCGGGCACTGAAACCGCAGGTCAGTTCGACGCCGGCTGCTCGCTGACGAAGAGATAGACGCCCTCGTTCAGCGCGAAGTGGATCGCCTCCCGCAATTGCGGCTCGACCTCGTAGGCGCGGTCCGGATCGATCGGACGGATCGCATCGATTTCGAACGACGCCCAATCCGTGCTGAGCGCCTTCGACAGGTCGCCGATGGCGCCTGTTTCCGTGTCCGCAGCCGCAAGCGCCATGAAGGCGCAGGTTTTGCGGGACGCGGTGACCGACCCCGTTATCCAGTAAAGCAGAGGCATTTGATCTCTCTAGCACACACGCACTGCCGGGCGACCGGGTTGGGCATGACCGCGCCCGGCCCTTGCCGCGCCGCCCGCAAGAGGGCAAAGAAAGGCTCCACAACAACAGGCCAGATATCCATGACCCGCCCGTCCAATCGTGCGCCCGATGAAATGCGCCGCGTCTCCCTCGAACGGGGCATTGCGCGCTATGCGGAAGGCTCCTGCCTCGTCAAGTTCGGCGAGACCCATGTCATCGTGACGGCCTCGGTCGAGGAACGTGCTCCGGCCTGGCTGCGCGGTTCGGGCAAGGGCTGGGTGACGGCGGAATATTCCATGCTGCCCCGGGCAACCCATGAACGCACGCGCCGCGAGTCCACATCCGGTAAACAGTCCGGCCGCACCCAGGAAATCCAGCGCCTGATCGGCCGCTCCCTGCGTTCGGTCGTCGATCTCAAGCTTCTCAACGAACGCCAGATCACGGTGGACTGCGACGTCGTGCAGGCCGATGGCGGCACTCGCACGGCCGCGATCACCGGCGCCTGGGTCGCGCTGCACGACTGCTTCCAGTGGATGCTGGCGCGCCAGATGATTCCGGGCAATCCGCTGAAGGATCATGTCGCCGCCCTCTCCTGCGGCATTCATCAGGGCATGCCCGTGATGGATCTCGATTACGCGGAAGACAGCGCCGCCGAGACGGACGCCAATTTCGTGATGACCGGCTCGGGCGGCATCGTCGAGGTTCAGGGCACCGCCGAAGGCGCGCCGTTCAGCGAGGAAGAGCTGCTGGCCCTTCTGAAGCTCGCGAAACAGGGCGTCGCCAAACTCGTTGATCTGCAGAAGCTGGCGGTGGCGTGAGCGATCTTCTCCTCCCCGGCAGCCGCCTCGTCGTCGCGACCCACAACGGGGGAAAGCTGCGCGAATTCCGCGAGCTTCTGGCCCCGTTCGGGCTCGATTTGACATCCGTCGGGGAACTCGGCCTGCCAGAGCCGGAGGAGACCGGAACGACCTTCGCCGAAAACGCGCGCATCAAGGCCGAGGCCGCCGCAAAAGCGAGCGGACTTCCGGCGCTGGCCGACGACAGCGGCCTGGCCGTTCTGGCCCTGTGGGGCGCGCCGGGCATCTTCTCCGCGCGCTGGGCCGGGCCGGACAAGGATTTCAAGGGCGCGATGCAGCGCATCGAGGACGAACTGCATGTGCGCGGCGCCGTCGAACCGGCACAGCGCAAGGCCGCCTTCATTGCCGCGCTTTGCCTTGCCCGCCCGTCCGGCGAGGTCGAGGATGTCGAGGGTTTCGTCCTGGGAACGCTGGTCTGGCCGCCGCGCGGCGATGCCGGGTTCGGCTACGACCCGATGTTCCTGCCGGAAGGACACGAGCGCACCTTCGGCGAAATGAGCGCGGAGGAAAAGCACGGCGTCGACTGGAAGACCGGCCACGGCCTGTCCCACCGCGCGCGCGCCTTCATCGCCCTTGCCGGGCGCTGCCTCGCGGAGCCCCGGCTGTGAGTTTCGGCGTCTACGTCCACTGGCCGTTCTGCGCGGCCAAATGTCCGTACTGCGATTTCAACTCGCATGTACGCCACACCAAAGTGGACGAAGCGCGCTTTGCGGCCGCTTATGCGCGCGAGATCGCCTGGTTCGCGGCGCTGACGCCGGGCCGCACCGTGGACAGCGTGTTTTTCGGCGGCGGCACGCCAAGCCTGATGCAGCCGAAAACCGTCGAGACCATCCTGGACGCCATCGCCCATAACTGGCCGATCGGAGACAATGTCGAGATCACGCTCGAAGCCAATCCGTCGAGCGTGGAGGCGGAGCGTTTCGCAGGCTACCGCGCCGCCGGGGTGAACCGCGTCTCGCTCGGCGTGCAGAGCTTCGACGACGAAGAGCTGAAACGGCTCGGCCGTCTGCACAACGCGCAGGAGGCGATGCGCGCCATCGACATCGCGCAATCGACCTTCGCGCGCTCCAGCTTCGACCTGATCTATGCGCGCCCCGGGCAGACCCCGGATATGTGGCGCGCGGAACTGAGCGCGGCGCTTCAGCGCGCGGGCGAGCATCTGTCGCTCTACCAGCTCACCATCGAAGAGGGCACGCCCTATCACGCGCTCTATCACGCCGGAAAACTGATCATGCCGGACGAGGAGCGCGCGCGCGCCCTGTGGGATGTGACGCAGGAGATCACGACGGCCGCCGGGCTGCCCGCCTATGAGATATCGAACCATGCGCGGCCCGGCGCGCAATCGCGGCACAATCTTCTGTACTGGCGTTCGGGCGAATGGGCCGGCATCGGCCCCGGCGCGCATGCGCGCATCAACATGCTCGACGGCCGCCACGCCTTTTCGACCGAGCGCAACCCGGAGCACTGGGCGAGCCGCGTCGAGCAGAGCGAGAACGGGGTCATCCAGGACGAGCGCCTCGAACCCGTCGAGGTCGCGGACGAATATCTTCTGATGGGGCTTCGTCTGTCCGAAGGAATCGAGATTGCGCGCTTTGAAAAACTGGCGGGCTATTCGCTCGATCCGGCGCGCATCCGCGATCTCGAGGGCCATGGCCTTATCAGCCGTCCCGGCCCGGGTCGCCTCGGCGTCACCGTGCAGGGTTTTCCGGTGCTCGACGCCGTGGTGGCCGATCTGGCCGCCTGACGACCTCTATTCGCCCAAAGCCGAGCGGCACTCTTCGCCGAGAGCGGAACGGTAATCCTCGCTCTCATAGGCCGAGCGGATGTCCCGGTTCTGAAGACGGACATTTTCGGTTTCGATGGTCGTGCAGGGAAGAGCCGACGGCTGCTGTTCGACGGCGAAGCGCACGGCTTCCGCAAGACTGGGAAAGCGGCGGTAGGGGCACGCTTTGCCCTCGCGCGACTGACGTCCGGTGTAGAGCTCGGCGGGGGCATGAAAGTTCATGCTTGGCTCCAGAAAAAAAGCCCGGCTTTGAGCCGGGCTTTCGATCTCACTTCGCGAGAGCGAGCGAGGCAGCCTTGGTCTTGCCGCGGTCCGAGACGACCTCGAACGTCACGTTCTGACCTTCGGTCAACGTGTAGATGCCGGCAGCTTCGAGCGCCGTGGCGTGAACGAACACGTCCGGGCCGCCGTCCTGCGGCTGGATGAAACCAAAGCCCTTCTGGCCGTTGTAAAACTTGACTGTACCTGTGGTAGCCATTTTGGCCTCCATACTTATGCGCAAAGCGCGCGCTTGATCTTCGATAATCGGGAGTGACCTTAAGGCACACTCCATTCGGCGCGTACGGACCAGTCAGGCCTAAGAATCGTCTTGAACAAACAGTCGTGCGGAATCATCCGCCGACGAAAAAAGAACTAACTTTTCGGAAGTTCAAGCCCTTTCAACATAGGGCATGTTCAGACGACAATCAATTGTCTCCGCAAATAATTTGTGCTACTCTTATTCATGCATAAATATTCACTTGGACAGACTGTCCGCTATTCTGGCGAAGCCGGATTGCATCAGGTTTCCGGCGATTACGAAATCGTCCGCCTTCTTCCCGAAAACACTGTCGGCGAACTGCAATACCGCCTGCGCAAGTCCGATGGCGGCGCCGAGCGCGTTGTGCGCGAACATCAGCTGAGCACAGCCACCGGCAAGCCGCTTCTCTAGGCTCCCGCCCCAAATTCCCAGCTTAAGACGCCGCAGAGCGCGGCCTGGCGGGGCTCACAGCCCCGCCGTCGAATTTGCGAAGCTCTTCGGCGCGGGGGCGACGACCTGCGCGCCGCCCGGCTGCACCTGCATCACCGCAAGACCGCGCTCGCTGAGGCCGTTCGACTTCAGGCGGAACACGCCGTCGATGCCGAGAAAGCCCGACGGATTTGTGAGCGTGCCGGTCGAAAAGGCGTTCGGGCCTTGCGTCTGGGCAAGCGCCGCCACGAGACGCACCGCATCGTAGGCCAATGTCGCCGTACGCACGGGATCGGAACCGAAGCGCTGGCGATAGCGGCCCGAGAAGGCATTCCAGCCCGCCGCTTCCGGCGCGGCGTAAAGACCGCCCGCGACGGATGACGCCTTTGCCACCTGCGGATCGTCCCAGACGCCTGTGCCCAGAAGCGAAACGCGCTTGAGATCGACGCCCGCGGACGACAGAGCCGCCGCGATGTCCGGCGCATTGTCGGGCACGAAGATCGCATCCGTGTTGCGGGCACTCTGCGCGACCTGCGCAACGGCCTGACTGATCTGCGCCTTGTCTCCGGGCGCATAACGCGCGAGCGCAACGACGCGGGCGCCGTTTTTCGCGACCGCTTCCTGCAGCGCGCCCTCGACCACCGAGCCGTACGCATCCTCCGGCAGGATCGCCGCGAAGCTGCGCCGCCCGTTGCGCACCGCATGAGAGACGATGCGGTCGACCTCGGTCTGCGGCAGGAAACTCAGCAGATAGACGCCCGGCTTCGCGACGCTCGAATCCGTCGAGAAGGCGAGCACCGGAACGTTCGAGGCGCGCGCGGTCTGGCCGACCGCCGCGACGTTCTGCGCGAACAGCGGCCCCAGAATGATCTGCGCGCCCTCGCCGAGCGCCTGCTGCGCCGCCAGTGCCGCGCCCTGCGGCGAGCCGCCATCGTCTTTCACGATGAGATGGACGTTCGGATTGTTGAACTCGGCCAGCGCCATGTCGGCGGCGTTCTTCATCGACGCGCCGGACGAGGCGGCATTGCCCGTCAACGGCAGGATCAGCGCGACCTTCGCGGCCCCCGCAGCCGGAGCCGCAAGCGGCTCCGAGGTGACGCCGCCGACCGGAGCCGCCAGAATATCGGTCGTGTTCGTGCGGTTGTTGCCACCGCCGGCGCCGATGCAGGCGGACAGCGCAAAACTCATCGCCGCAAGAGCGGCGAAGCGCGGAAGGGAGTGGAGCATTTGGGCGACGGGCATCAGGCCAGCCTCATATCGGGTTTGTCGAGCAGGCCACCGGCCCTCGGGTGCGCGTGGCGGCCAGGAGTGGCACGTGTTCCGCGGCAAGTCTTCGGAGCCGCATGCATTGCCCACGTTGCGACCCCGGCGTAACGTCCGCTTCCTTGGTAAACCACGGATTCTCCCATGCCAAGCCTTGAACGGCAGCACCCGGACGCGGGCGCGAACACGCGTGTCTTTTATGTCCTCGGCCACAGGCTCGAAGCCCCCCGCGGCCCGCGCGGACTGTCGGTCGTCGCAACCCCGATCGGCAATCTCGGCGACATCACAATCCGGGGACTGGAAGTGCTGGCCGGGGCCGACCTCATCCTCGCCGAGGACAGCCGCGTCAGCCGCAAGCTGCTCTCCCATTACGGTATTTCGAAGCCGGTCATGCCCTATCACGAGCACAATGCCTCCGAGATGCGCCCGAAAGTGCTGGCGAGGCTTCAGGCCGGCGAATCGCTTGCGCTCATCTCCGACGCCGGAACGCCGCTCATCTCCGACCCCGGCTACAAGCTGGTGCGCGATTGTGTGGAGAACGGCTTTGCCGTCACCGCCCTGCCCGGCCCGTCCGCCCTTCTGACCGGTCTCGTTGTCGCCGGTCTGCCCACCGACCGGTTCTTCTTCGAAGGTTTCCTGCCCCCCAAAACCGTTGCTCGCCGCACCCGCGCGGAGGCGTTGACCGACGTGCCGGGCACGCTCGTCTTCTACGAGACGGGGCCGCGCATCGCCGCAAGCCTTGCCGATCTTGCCCATGTGTTCGGCCCGCGCGAGGCGGCCGTGGCACGCGAACTGACCAAGAAATTCGAGGAGGTGCGGCGCGGCACGCTTGTCGAGCTTGCGGCCTCCTATGCGGACGACCCGGCGCCGAAGGGCGAGATCGTGCTGCTTGTCGGGCCGCCCGGCGAACCGGAAGCCGCCAGCGCTGAGGATCTCGACGCGGCGCTGCGCGCGGCGCTGGAAAACGCCTCCCTGAAGGACGCCGTCGCGGACGTCGCCAAGGCGAGCGGTACACCCAAGCGCGAGGTCTATGCCCGCGCGCTGGCCCTCGCGAAGGAGCGCGAATGACGGCGCTGCCCTCGCGCCGCGCCGCCTACGGCCTCGGCCATCGCGCGGAAACGATTGCCGCCATGCTGCTGCGCCTGAAGGGCTACCGCGTGCTCGAAAAGCGCTACGCGACGCCGGTCGGCGAGATCGATCTCGTCGTGCGGCGCGGCCGTCTTCTGGTCTTTGTCGAGGTCAAGGCACGCGGCAGTCTCGATGCCGCTGCCGAGAGCATCCGCCGCACCCAGCAGGGGCGCATCATTCGCGCCGCTGAGGCTTACCTTTCCAAGAACCCTACCTATCTGAACCATGATATGCGTTTCGACGCCGTGCTGATCGCGCCCGGCGTTCTGCCCCGCCACCTCAAGGCCGCCTTCGACGCGAGCCGCTGATTTTCCGGATATGCCATGACACTGAATGTCGCCGTGCAGATGGACCCGATCGAGCGCATCAACATCGCGGGCGATTCGACCTTCGCGCTTCTTCTCGAAGCGCAGAAGCGCGGGCACCGGCTCTCCTATTACACCCCCGACCGGATGGCGCTCGACGGCAAGATGCCTTACGCGGCGGTGCAGAGCCTTAACGTGCAGGACGTCAAGGGCGATCACTACAAGCTCGGCGAGAAGGTACGCACGGCTTTGTCGGACTTCGACGTCATCCTTCTGCGGCAGGATCCGCCCTTCGACCTCGCCTACATCACCACGACGCACATGCTGGAGCGGGTTCATCCGAAAACGCTCGTCGTCAACGATCCGGCCTCGGTGCGCAACGCGCCTGAGAAGATTCTCGTCACTGAATTCCCAGATCTGATGCCGCCGACGCTCATCACCCGCGACCCCGACGAAATCGCGCGCTTCCGCAAGGCGCAGGGCGATGTCGTGATGAAACCTCTGTACGGACACGGCGGCGCCGCCGTGTTCCGCATCAAGGCGGAAGACCAGAATTACGGCTCGCTGATCGACCTGTTCTCGACCACTTGGCGCGAGCCCTGGGTGGTGCAGACCTTCCTTCCCGCCGTGGCGCAGGGCGACAAGCGCATCATCCTTGTCGACGGTGAATTCGCAGGCGCGGTGAATCGCGTTCCGGCGGCCGACGACCTGCGCTCGAACATGGTGCGCGGTGGGCAGGCCGAAAAAGCGGAACTGACCGAACGCGAGGCCGAAATCATCCGGACCATCGGCCCGACGCTCAAGGAACAGGGGCTGCTGTTCGTCGGCATCGATGTGATCGGCGATTACCTCACCGAGATCAACGTCACCTCCCCGACCGGCATCCGCGCCATCGCCAAAACCGGCGGCCCGGATGTGGCGAAGACGATCTGGGACGCGATCGAGGCGAAACGCGCCTGACCTTCCGGTCCCGGGCAAAATCCTGAATGTTCTGCAAATGTTCTTGACGCGCCCGCAATGGTTGCGGCAAAGTTGCGTCTCGCTGCTGGGGAGCTCCGATGGTCGCCTTCGTATCAACCGTTGCCTTCGAGGGCATCGAGGCAAAGCCGGTCGATGTGCAGGTGCAGTTGTCCCCCGGGCTTCCTGCTTTCGTTGTCGTAGGATTGCCCGACAAGGCCGTGAACGAGGCGCGCGAACGCGTGCGCGCCGCGCTTGTGGCCTCGGGGCTGGCACTGCCGCCCAAGCGCGTCATCATCAATCTCGCGCCCGCCGACCTGCCCAAGGAAGGCTCCCATTACGATCTTCCCATCGCGCTCGGTGTGATGGCGGCCATCGGCGCCATTCCGCAGGATGCGCTGTCCGGTTTTACGGTACTAGGCGAGCTGTCGCTCGACGGCACGATCACCGAAGTCGCGGGCGTGCTGCCCGCCGCCATCGCCGCCAATGCGCGCGGCCACGGCCTGATCTGCCCGGCGTCCGACGGCCCCGAAGCCGCCTGGGCAGGCGGCGATCTCGACATACTCGCGCCCTCCTCGCTTCTCCAGCTCGTCAATCACCTCAAGGGCACGCAGATCCTGGCGCGCCCGAAGCCGGGGCTGAAGGAAAGCACGCTCGATCTGCCCGATCTGCGCGACGTGAAGGGGCAGGAAACCGCCAAGCGCGCGCTCGAAATCGCGGCGGCGGGCGGTCATAATCTCTTGTTCGTCGGCCCTCCCGGGGCCGGCAAGAGCATGCTCGCGGCACGGCTCCCGTCCATACTTCCACCGATGTCTCCGCCGGAACTTCTCGAACTTGCGATGATCCGCTCCGTCGCGGGAGAACTTGCCGGCGGCGCATTGTCCGACCGGCGCCCGTTCCGCGCGCCGCATCATTCCGCAAGCATGGCTGCGCTGGTCGGTGGCGGGGTCAAACCGCGCCCCGGCGAAATCGCGCTGGCGCACAACGGCGTTCTGTTTCTCGACGAATTTCCGGAGTTTCAGCCCAATGTGCTCGACGCGCTGCGCCAGCCGCTCGAGACCGGGAACGTCGTCGTCGCGCGCGCCAATCACCGCATCTCCTATCCGGCGCGCTTCCAGCTCGTCGCGGCGATGAACCCCTGCAAGTGCGGCCGCGCGGGCGAGCCGGGCTTCACCTGCCGCCGCGGCGCGCGCTGCGCGGAGGACTATCAGGCGCGGCTGTCCGGCCCGCTGCTCGACCGCATCGACATCCATCTCGACGTCCCGGCGGTGTCCGCCTCCGACCTTCTTCTGCCCTCATCCTCTGAGGGGAGCCGCGAGATCGCCGCGCGCGTTCTGGCTGCCCGCGAACGCGCCATGGCCCGCGCGGCATCGGAGGGCATTGCCGCGCGCAGCAATGCGGAGCTTGGCGCGTCGGCGGTGGAACGTCTCGCCGCGCCGGATGCCGCAGCCCAGCGCCTCCTGAAGGAGGCCGCCGATTCGATGCGGATTTCGGCGCGCGGCTATCACCGCGTTCTCAAGGTCGCGCGAACGATTGCCGATCTCGACGGGGCGGAGAAAATCGCTCGCGTGCACCTCGCCGAGGCCCTGTCCTACCGGGCCATGGCTGATCGCGTTTCGCTCGCGGCCTGAGGATGATTTCCCGAGACAGGGAGACTGTCACACAGCCGTATAAAGACTGTGGTCCACCCATGGCATGGATCACATCGCCTCGATTCCCGGCATCCTCCCGCACGACAGCGCCATCGGCGCTCCGCCGATCGTGTTCACCGGGTTCGCCCCGGCCCCGGTCGTGCTGCCCGATCCGATCGGCAGGATCGGCGATCTGGAACTGAAGCTGGCCGACAGGTTGAAGGACGTCAAAAAGGCCCAGCGCCTGCGCTACAAGGTCTTCTTCGAGGAAATGTCGGCAGTGCCCAATGTGATGGCGCGCCTGTCGCGGCGCGACATGGATGTGTTCGACCAGGTCTGCGACCACCTTCTCGTGCGCGATTGCGCGCCGAAATCCGGCATCATCCGCAAGAAACCGAAAACCGTCGGCACCTATCGCCTGCTGCGGCAGGAGGTGGCGGAGCGTCATTTCGGCTTCTACACGCAGAGCGAATTCGACGTCGCGCCGCTCATCGCGCGCCATTCGCATCTCAGTTTCCTCGAACTCGGCCGCTCCTGCGTGCTCGCGCCCTGGCGCGACCGCCGCACCGTCGAGCTTCTGTGGCACGGCATCTGGTCCTATGTGCTGGCGCACCGCATGGATGTGATGATCGGCTGCGCCAGCCTCGAAGGCACGGATTTGTCCGAGCACATCCTTCCGCTCAGCTATCTGCACCACTTCCACAGCGCACCGGAGGCGTGGCGCGCGGAGGCGCATCCTGGCCGCCGGGCCGATTTCCCGCTGATGGCGAAGGAAGACATCGACGCCCGCGCCGCGCTTCGCGCTCTGCCGCCGCTGATAAAGGGCTATCTGCGGCTCGGCGCCATGGTCGGCGACGGCGCCGTGATCGATCGTCAGTTCGGCACGACGGATGTTCTCATCGTCATGCCGCGCGCCTTCATCAATCCGCGCTACATCCAGTATTACGGTGCCGACGCGCAGCGCCACGCGGCCTGATCGCCACACTCCCTCCCCGCCATCCACAGGCCGCTCACAAGCCGCAACGCCGCGCCTTTCGCGCGGCCCGTTTCGCCGCTAGCAAGGTGGGCATGGATGCCCGCGTGAAAGAGACGAAACCAGATTCCGGCGGCGGTGATGCCCGCGTCACGCCGATGATGGAGCAGTTTCTCGACATCAAGGCCGCCAATCCGGACAGCCTGCTGTTCTACCGGATGGGCGATTTCTACGAACTTTTCTTCGACGACGCCGAGAAAGCGAGCCGCGCGCTCGGCATCATGCTGACCAAGCGCGGCAAGCATCTGGGCGAAGACATCCCGATGTGCGGCGTGCCGGTCGAACGCGCCGACGATTATCTTCAGCGCCTTATCGGCAAGGGCTTCCGCGTCGCGGTCTGCGAACAGATCGAGGACCCGGCGGAAGCCAAGAAGCGCGGCGGCAAATCGGTGGTGAAGCGCGATGTCGTGCGTCTCGTCACGCCGGGCACGCTGACCGAGGACGCGCTGCTCGATCCGCGCCGCGCCAACCGCCTTCTGGCGCTCTCGCGTATGGTTGCGGGGGAAGACAAGAGCCTGTTCGGCTTTGCCGCCATCGATATCTCGACGGGCGCGTTCCAGGTGTTCGAAGCTCCGCGCGCAACACTCGCCGCCGCCATCGCCCGGCTCGACCCCGCCGAGATCGCGGTGCCCGAGGGCTTTTTCGAGGACGACGACCTCGCAACCCTGCTGAAGGACACCGGCCGCCCCCTCACCCCTCTCGGCCGCGACATGACGGAAGCGTCCAGCGCCGAGCGGCGTCTGTGCGAGGCCTATGGCGTGTCCACACTCGCGGGCTTCGGCACGCTGACACGCCCGGAAGTGCTCGCGGCGGCGACGGGCGTCAGCTACATCGTGCGTACGCAACGCGGTGCCCACCCGCCGCTGGCCGCACCGCAGCGTGCCGGAACGGGCGATTATCTCGATATCGACGCCGCGACACGCGCCAATCTCGAACTGACGCGCACGCTCGCGGGCGAGCGCCACGGCAGCCTTTTGCACGCGATCGACCGCACCGTGACGGCGGCGGGCGGGCGCCTTCTGGCCGAACGCCTTGCCAGCCCGCTGACAGATCCCGCCGCGATCAATCTCCGGCTCGACAGCGTCGCCCTTCTCGTCGCCGACAGCGCACTCCGCCGCGATCTCCGCGCGGCCCTGCGGGCGGCGCCCGATCTTGCCCGCGCGGCGCAACGCCTCGCGTTCGGACGCGGCGGGCCGCGCGATCTTGCCGGCGTGCGCGATGCGCTGATCGCCGCGCAGGCCATCGCGGAGCGTCTCGGCAGCGTCGAGACCGGCGCGGAAATCGCGGCGGCGCGCGCGGATCTGTCCGCGCCGGACGCCGCGATTGCCGCCCAACTTTCGGACGCGCTTGCCGAAGAACTGCCGCTGCGCGCCTCCGACGGCGGCTTCGTATGCACGGGACACGATTCCACGCTGGACGAGCAGCGCCAGCTGCGCGACGAAAGCCGCCGCGTCATCGCGCAAATCCAGGCGCGCTATGCCGAGGAAACCGGCAACCGCACTCTGCGCATCAAGCACACCAATTTTCTCGGCTATTTCGTCGAAGTGCCCGCCGCAGCCGGCGAGGAACTACGCAGCCCGCCCTGGAACGCGACCTTCGTGCACCGCCAGACGCTGCAGGGCGCGATGCGCTTTTCGACGGTGGAACTGTCCGACCTCGAAAGCCGCATCGCCGCAGCCGCCGACCGCGCGCTTGCCATCGAGATGTCCGTCTTTGCGCGCCTGTCCGGTGTTGTCGCCGCGGCGTCCGACGCGCTGAAGAAGGTTGCGGCGGCGCTGTCGCTTCTCGATGTCAGCTCGGCTCTGGCCGAACTTGCCGTCGAGCAGCGCTATGCGCGCCCCGAGGTCGATGCCTCGCTCGCCTTCGACATCGTGCAGGGCCGCCATCCCGTGGTCGAGCAGGCGCTGAACGGCGCGCCCTTCATCGCCAATGACTGCGATCTTTCGCCGGAAGCGCCCGATACGTACGGGCGCATCTTCCTCATCACCGGCCCGAACATGGGCGGCAAATCGACCTTTCTGCGCCAGAATGCGCTGATCGCGATCCTCGCGCAGGCGGGCAGTTTCGTGCCCGCCGAAAAGGCCCATCTCGGCACCGTCGACCGCCTGTTCAGCCGTGTCGGCGCGGCGGACGATCTGGCGCGCGGGCGCTCGACCTTCATGGTCGAGATGGTGGAGACCGCCGCGATCCTCAATCAGGCGAGCGCGCGCTCGCTCGTCATTCTGGACGAGATCGGGCGCGGCACCTCGACCTTCGACGGCCTGTCCATCGCCTGGGCCGCCGTCGAGCATCTGCACGAAACGAATGCCTGCCGCGCGCTGTTCGCGACCCATTTCCACGAACTCACGCAGCTGTCGAAACGGCTGCCGCGCCTGCACAATGCGACGCTGAAGGTCGCCGAGTACAGGGGCGATGTCGTCTTCCTGCACGAAGTGGTGCCCGGCGTCGCTGACCGCTCCTATGGCATCCAGGTCGCCAAGCTCGCGGGCCTGCCGCCGCCGGTCGTCCGCCGCGCATCGGTCATTCTTGCCGAACTGGAAAGTGCAGACCGCGGGCGGCCCAAAAAGGGCCTGATCGACGATCTGCCGCTGTTCGCCGTCGCGGCCAAGCCGCCGCCGCCCGAACCCGAAGCGCCCGACCCGCTGCACGAGGCGCTGCACGAGGCGCTGGACGCGCTCGATCCGGACGAGCTGACCCCGCGCGCGGCGCAGGAGGCGCTCTACCGGCTGAAGGCCTTGCGGCGCTGATGCGCGGACAATCTTGATGTTTTGAAAAGACGAGCGCCATAGACTGCGCGCATGAACGTTCTCGTCGTGAAACCATCTCCCACCCGTCCGCCGATCATCGACCGCGCGGCGCTCGATCGCGACCTCGAGGCGATTGCCAAGGCTCATGGCTCCGATCTGGGCGAACGCGATGCCGCGCTGAAACAGCGGTTGAAGCAGACGCTGGCCGAGGGCCGGGACCTCGCGCAGCAATGGCTCGAAGCCGACAACAAGGGCACCGCCTGCGCCGAGCACCTGTCGCACCTGATGGATGAGGCGATTTCGGCGCTCCATCATTTCGTCATCACGCATGTTCACCCGGCCGCCGCGAACCCGGCCGCGAGCGAGCGGCTCGCCATCGTCGCCGTCGGCGGCTACGGGCGCGGCACCCTGGCCCCGGGCTCCGACATCGATCTTCTGTTTCTGTTTCCGAAAACGGAGACGAAATGGATACGTGCCGTTGTCGAGGCCATGCTGTATGTGCTGTGGGATCTCGGCCTGAAAGTCGGACATTCGGTGCGCAGCGTCGACGAATGCATCCGGCAGGCGCGCGCCGACATCACGATCCGCACCGCCGTGCTCGAAGCGCGCGGCATCTGCGGCGAAGAGGATATTCCCAGCCTCCTGCTCCAGAGGTTCGACCGCGAAGTCGTGCAGGGCACCGCGCTCGAATTCGTCACGGCCAAGCTTGCCGAGCGCGACGAGAGGTACAGACAGACCGAAACCTCGCGCTATGTCGTCGAGCCGAACATCAAGGAAGGCAAAGGCGGGCAGCGCGATCTGCAGACCTTGTTCTGGATCGCGAAATACACCTACCGCGTCCGCGAGGTCGATGAACTTGTGACGGCAGGTCTGTTCACCCGCGCCGAACTCAATCTTTTCCGCAAGGCTGAGGATTTTCTCTGGGCGGTGCGCTGCCACCTGCACTTCCTGACAGGACGTGCGGAGGACCGGCTGAGCTTCGAATATCAGCCGGACATGTCGCGACGGCTCGGCTATCAGCGCCACCCCGGCCAGTCGGCGGTCGAGCGCTTCATGAAGCATTACTTTCTGGTCGCCAAGGATGTCGGAGACCTGACGGCCATCGTCTGCGCGGCGCTGGAACAGCGCCACGCCAAGCGCCCGCCGCGCCTCAATCGCCTGTTCGGGCGCTGGCGGCGCGTGCGCTCGCAGGTGCTGCCGGGCACGGATTTCGCCATCGAAAACCAGCGCCTCACCATCACCGGACCCGACGTTTTCGAACGCGACCCCGTCAATCTCATCCGCTTCTTCCACGCCGCAGACAAATACGACGTTGCGATGCATCCCGATGCGATGCACCTCATTCGCCGCTCCCTCCGCCTGATCCGCCGCGAGCTTCGCGAGAATGAGGAAGCGAACCGGCTGTTCCTCGAAATACTGACATCGCGCAACGCACCGGAGACGATCCTGCGCGGCATGAACGAGGCCGGCGTGCTCGGCAAGTTCATCCCGGAATTCGGCAAGGTGGTCGCGTTGATGCAGTTCAACATGTACCATCATTACACCGTGGACGAGCACCTCATCCGCGCGGTCGGCATTCTGGCACGGATGGATGCGGGAACGCTGACGGAAGACCACCCGCTCTCGGCCGAGTTCCTACCCGGCATCGCTGCCCGCACGCCGCTTTATCTCGCGGTCCTGATGCACGATGTCGCCAAAGGCCGTCCCGAGGATCATTCGATCGCGGGGGCACGCATCATGCGCAAGGTCGGCCGGCGTTTCGGCTTCTCGGACGACGACACCGAAACGGCATCCTGGCTCATCGAGCAGCACCTTCTAATGTCCGACATCGCGCAGCGCCGCGATATTTACGATCCGCGCACGGTGCGCGATTTCGCCGACAAGGTGCAGACGGTCGAGCGGCTGAAAATGCTGCTTGTTCTCACTGTCGCCGACATTCGTGCCGTCGGGCCCGGCGTCTGGAACGGATGGAAGGGCCAGCTTCTACGCTCGCTTTACTGGGAAACCGAAATCCTGCTCTCGGGCGGCCATTCGGAGGCCGACCGCAGCTCGCGGGTCAAGGCCGCCAAGCAGCAGACGCGCGATGCCCTTTCCGACTGGAGCGAGCACGACCTCGACGCCTATCTCGCACGTCATTACGCGCCCTACTGGATCAAGGTCGAGCCGGAACGGCGGCTGGCCCATGCACGGCTTTTCCGTCAGGCCGAAGCCGAGGGCAAGCATGTCGCGACCTCGTTCAACACCCACGCCTTCCACGGTGTCACCGAAATCACGGTCATGGCGCAGGATCACCCGCGCCTTCTCGCTGTGATTGCGGGAGCCTGCGCCGCGACGGGCGCGAACATCACCGACGCCTACATCAACACGACGACGGACGGCTGGGCGCTCGACACGATTTTCGTCAGCCGCACCTATGAGGGCGACGAAGACGAGGAGCGTCTGGCCGCGCGCATCGCTTCACATGTCGAGCGTGCGCTGAAGGGTGATCTGTGGCTGACGGACGCGCTTCAGAAGCGCACGGAACAGCGGCGACGCCAGACCAAAGCGTTTGCGGTCAAGCCGCGCGTGCTCATCACGAATGAATGGTCGGACCGCTACACCGTCATCGAAGTGTCCGGCCTCGACCGCCCGGGACTGCTCTACGAGCTCACCTCGACGCTCTCGCAGCTCAACCTGAACATCGCCTCGGCGCACATCGCGACCTTCGGGGAAAAGGCGGTCGACGGTTTCTATGTCACGGATCTGACAGGCTACAAGATCACCTCGCCGAGCCGGCAGGAGACGATCCGCAAGGAACTTCTGTCCGTCTTTACCGAGGACAAGGCTGCGGAAAAAGCCTGATCTCGCGCGTGTTGCGGAAGGGCCGCCGGAGCGGCCCTTCCCTTCATGCCGAAAGTGAACGCATCAGCCGGGCAGAAGAACGGAATCGATGACGTGGATCATCCCGTTCGACTGCTTCACATCGCCGATCGTGACATTGGCCTTGCCGCCCTTTTCGTCCGTAAGGACAAGCTTGCCGCCCTCCATCGAGCCGGTCAGCATTTCGCCGTTGACGGTCTTCCACTCGGCCTTGCCGTTGCCCTTTTCGATGGCGGCCTTGATGTCGGCTGCGGAATAATCGCCGGCCACGACGTGATAGGTGAGAATGCCGGTCAGCGTCTTCTTGTTCTCGGGTTTCACGAGAGTGTCGACCGTACCGGCCGGAAGCTTTTCGAAGGCCGCATTGGTCGGCGCGAACACGGTGAACGGACCTTTTCCTTCGAGCGTGCCGACGAGATCTGCCGCCTTCACGGCCGCGACGAGTGTTGTGTGGTCTTTGGAATTGACCGCGTTCTCGATGATGTTCTTGTTCGGATACATCGGCGCGCCGCCGACCGTGACGGCACGTCCCTCGGACATTCCTGACGACATTTCGCCCTTCATCTTGGCGTCATTCTTCATGCTTTCCGCAAGTACGGGCGTGGCGAGAAGCGCCAATACGGAGGCTGCCGTGATATAGCTGGTGCTCTTCATGTCGGGTGTCTCCATCTGTCCGCCCCGCTCTGGCGGCGAGGCTTATGCAGATACGAGTCGACGGACGCGGCGGATGCAAAAAAATTACAGCGCCTGCATTTTTCCTCGCGCGACGACAGGCCCGGTCGGAACGCCGGTCTTGGAACCGCCCATCGGCTCGACGGACACCGCGAGCACGGCCTGTACGCCGGCATCGGGCATCATGGCGTCGGGCATTTTCATGGTGACGTCGCCCTTTGCGACGAACGTGCCGAGCGATTTCGGTACGCCATCGGCCGTCACCAGCCAGAGCTCGTGCGTGTGCTCGGGTGGCGCCGGCGTGTCGGCGGCAGGAATCAGCATGACGCGGCCGGTTCGGGGGTCCACCGCCGCCATGAACACCGACGCGCCCTCCGTCGTCGTCAGCGTCGCGACGAGGCTCGGCGGCGCCGCGGGCGGGGCGAGCAGGAGAAGCGTCAGACACGCCGCCGCCAGCGCCGACCCGGCAAGACCGAGCGCGCGCCAGAACGGCAGCGAATTCCACAGGCCCGTGCGCTCGCTCGCAACTGCGGCATCGGAACGTCCGCCTTCGAGCGCGCCCAGTTCGTGCTGCACCCGCGCCCATACATGCGCCGCGACAGGCTCCGGAGGAATATCGTCGGCGAGAGGGGCAAGGCGCGTGCTCCAAAAATCCACCGCACGCGCAAAGGCTGGATCTTCTTCGACGCGCCGTTCGGCCACCGCCCGCTCGTCTCCATGCAGAAGGCCGAGTGCGAATTCGGCGGCGAGTGCGGGATCGTCCGCACCGGTCGGTTCGAATTCACGCGGGTTCATGGTCGAGGCATCCTCTCAGTTTGGCTAGGCCGCGCCGAATCCAGCTTTTCATCGTTCCGATCGGCACGCCACGGCGGCTTGCCAGTTCTTCATAGGTCGCGCCGTCGAGAAACGCCGTGCGGATCGACCATTGCTGGTCGGCGTCGAGATCCTCGAGGCAAAGCATCAAGGCCCGGCGCGTTTGCGCGTCCTCCACAAGCGCGAGCGCGGACGGCGCGGGATCGGAAACCTCGCTCGCCTCCTCCATGTCGGCTGCGGCCGGGCGCACTTTGCCGCCGCGCAGCCGGTCCAGCGCCTTGTTGCGGGCGACCGTGACCAGCCAGGTGATCGGCGAGGCCTTCGTCGGATCGTAGGTGCCTGCCCGGCGCCACACCGTGACGAAGGTCTCCTGCAGCACCTCTTCCGCTTCCGATCTCTCCCGCAGGATCCGGAGGCACACGCCCATCAGTTTGGCGGAACTTGCCGCATACACGTCTTCGAAGGCCGAGCGATCGCCGCGCCCGGCTGCCTGAAGACGGTCGGAAAGGATACGAACGGCTGAGGTATCGGTGTCAGGGGCTCGCATGGAGGCAAATGCTACATCGGTCACAAGGCATATACGACCCGCCCACCGTTCTGGATGAATCGCTCGTGCGATTGTCCGTTCAATCTGTGTTCATCCCGGATTTGTCACAAATCTCCGCCAGACAGCGCGCGGCCAGACGCATGGACGGAATCTTGACGGAATGCCTACCTCTTTTCCAGTTCGCACCCTGACAGCGATGATTTTGGCCGGGCTGACTTTTGCCGCCGTCGCGGCCCTGCCGGCCGAAGCCGCCGATAAAAAGCCGCCATGGCGGCTCGAACGGGTGTGGAGCCCGCAGGCGGGCGCGACCGTCACCGTCCCGGCCGAAACCAAAGCGCGGACCTTCGGGACCGCCAGCATTCTCGGCAAGGTGACGGTCAACACCGGCTGCAACACCATTTCCGTCCGGGGCATTCTCGTGGGAAGCGCCATCCGCTTCGGCACGCCCAGTTCGACCGAGAAGGCCTGCCCCGAAGACCTGCGCATCATCGAGGCGGGAGTCCTCGAAGCCGTCTCGCTGGCGCGGATTTACGAACGCGCCCACAAGAATATGATGATCCTGCGCAAGGAAGACGGCCAGGAGGTCATGGCTCTGTCTCGTTAAGGCTTTTCGTTCAGCTTCCTTTCATCGGCACACGGCAAGATTGCGCCTTGGGGGAATGAACCGCGCGCCGGGTGGATGCGCCTAGGAGCCGAATATGCGTTTCCCATTTGTCATCGCCGTGCTGGCGGCCAGTGTCTTCGCGTCCGCAGCCATCGCGCAGCCTCATCAAAACCCCCACCCGAACGCGCGCCCTTATCCCGGCCCCGCGGACAGCACTCGCCTGGGACACGCCTACCGACCGGCACCGCCGCTTCACGAGATGTACAGGGGACGACACGCGGATCATTTTCGCAGGGTCTCGGGCATTCACGCGCTGGACCGCCTGTGGAGCCCGGTCCAGCGCCGGGTGCTCCCGCTCTCGCGTGCCGCAGGGGCGGAAGTCCAGATCGGGCGCGATGGCCGTGTCACCTTCAGAACGGGCTGCAATACGATCAGCACGCGCCTCGAACCACGCGGACGCGGCTATGCTGCCGCGCCGGCCAGTTCGACCCGCCGCGCGTGTCAGGGCATTTCCCGCCATGTCGAGGAAGCAGTGCTGGCCGTGCTGCCCCGCATTCACGCCTTTCATCGGCCCACCGCGCGCTCCGTCACCTTCATCGATGGCCGCGGCAACGAGCTCATGACCATCAGCCCGCTCATCCAGTAAGCGGGAACTGTCGCGGGCGGGCGCCCCGGCCGGCAGATCCACGGCCGTGCCTCCGGGCGGATCTCCGGCGACCGCCGGCGAACAAGACCTGTTCCCGCCTTGCCGCTGTCAGGGCCGAATGCTATCCCGCGCTCATGGCTTCCGTACCGATCAAGAACATCCGCAACTTCTCCATCGTCGCGCATATCGACCACGGAAAGTCCACCCTCGCCGACCGGCTCATCCAGATCACGGGCGGGCTGTCCGAGCGTGAGATGACCGAGCAGGTGCTCGACTCGATGGACATCGAGAAAGAGCGCGGAATCACGATCAAGGCGCAGACCGTCCGGCTCTCGTACAAGGCCAAGGACGGCGAGACCTATATCCTCAACCTCATGGACACGCCCGGCCACGTCGACTTCGCCTATGAGGTCTCGCGCTCGCTGGCCGCCTGCGAAGGCTCGCTCCTCGTCGTCGACGCCTCGCAGGGCGTCGAGGCGCAGACCCTCGCGAACGTCTACCACGCGCTCGATGCCAACCACGAGATCGTGCCGGTCCTCAACAAGGTCGATCTGCCCGCCGCCGAGCCCGACCGCGTGAAGGAGCAGATCGAGGAAGTGATCGGCCTCGACGCCTCCAACGCGGTGATGATCTCGGCCAAGACCGGCCTTGGCGTGCCGGACGTTCTGGAAGCCATCGTCACCCGCCTGCCGCAGCCGCAGGGCGATGCCAGCGCGCCGTTGAAGGCGCTGCTCGTCGACAGCTGGTACGATGCCTATCTCGGCGTCATCGTTCTGGTGCGGATTTTCGACGGCACGCTGAAGAAGGACCAGCGCGTACGCATGATCGGCACGAACGCGGTCTATCAGGTCGACCGCATCGGCACGTTCACGCCCAAGCTCGTCAATGCGGACATTCTGGGCCCGGGCGAAGTGGGCTTCCTCACCGCCTCGATCAAGGAAGTCGCGGACACGCGCGTCGGCGACACGATCACCGACGAGAAGAAACCGACGACCTCGCCGCTGCCCGGCTTCAAGCCCGCGCAGCCGGTCGTGTTCTGCGGTCTGTTCCCGGTCGATGCGGCGCAGTTCGACGATCTGCGCGCCGCCATGGGACGGCTGCGCCTCAACGATGCGAGCTTCTCGTTCGAGATGGAATCGTCCGCCGCGCTCGGCTTCGGCTTCCGCTGCGGCTTTCTGGGCCTGCTGCATCTCGAAATCATTCAGGAGCGGCTGGAGCGCGAGTTCAATCTCGATCTCATCGCGACGGCGCCCTCCGTCGTCTACGACATTACAATGCGCGACGGCACGAGGATCGATCTGCACAATCCGGCCGATCTGCCGGACGTCATGCAGATCGTGGAAATCCAGGAGCCGTGGATCCGCGCGACGATCCTCACGCCCGACGAATATCTCGGCGGCGTGCTGAAGCTCTGTCAGGACAGGCGCGGCACGCAGATCGATCTCAATTATGTCGGCAAGCGCGCGATGGTCGTCTACGACCTGCCGCTCAACGAAGTCGTGTTCGATTTCTACGACCGGCTGAAGAGCATTTCGAAAGGCTATGCATCGTTCGACTACGCCATCACCGAAATGCGCCCCGGCGATCTCGTGAAGATGCAGATCCTCGTCAACGAGGAACCTGTCGATGCGCTGTCGATGCTGGTCCATCGCACCCGCGCGGAAGGCCGCGGGCGCGCGATGTGCGAGAAGCTGAAAGAGCTGATCCCGAACCATCTGTTCAAGATCCCGATCCAGGCCGCCATCGGCGGCAAGGTCATCGCGCGCGAAACCATCTCGGCCATGCGCAAGGACGTGACCGCCAAATGCTACGGCGGCGACGTCTCGCGCAAGCGCAAGCTCCTCGACAAGCAGAAAGAGGGCAAGAAGCGCATGCGCCAGTTCGGCAAGGTCGAAATCCCGCAGGAAGCGTTCATCGCGGCGCTGAAAATGGACGATTGATGTGACCCGCCCCCTCCTCCTCGTCACCGGCGGTTCGCGCGGCATCGGCGCTGCGACCTGCCGCATGGCGGCGGCGCGGGGCTACGATGTCGCGATCAATTATGCCGGCAACCGGGACGCGGCCGAACGCGTTGCCGAGGAGTGCCGCGAGCGCGGTGTGCGTGCGGACATTTTCCAGGCCGATGTTTCGAAGGATGACGACATCGCCCGCCTGTTCGCGGAGGTCGATGCCTTCGGCCGGCTTACCCATCTCGTCAACAATGCCGGGATTGTCGGTCGCGCCTCGCGCTTTGCCGAGGCCGATCCAGCGGCGTTGCGCGCCACGGTCGATCTCAACGTCACCGGCGCGATGCTCGTCGCGCAGGCCGCGGTGAAGCGCATGTCCACAAAACACGGCGGCGCGGGCGGTGCCATCGTCAATCTCTCCTCCATAGCCTCGACGCTCGGCGCGCCGGGCGAATATGTCTGGTATGCCGCGACAAAGGCCGCGATGGACGCGCTGACGATCGGCTTGTCGAAAGAAGTCGCGAGCGAGGGCGTGCGCGTCAACGCCGTTTCGCCCGGACTGATCGATACGGACATTCACGCCGCAGGCGGCCAGCCGGACCGCATCGAAAAGCGCGGGCCTCTTCTTCCCATCGGCCGTGCGGGCACGGCCGACGAGGTCGCCGAAGCGATCCTGTTCCTGATGTCCGACAAGGCCGGCTTCGTCACCGGCGCCAATATCCGGATCGCGGGCGGCCTCTAACCGAGCCCGGCCATTTTCTGCTCGTCGCCGTCCCAGGCCTGCACCATCACTTCGCGGCTGATGCGGCCGTCATCGTCGATGTCGAGCATCGCGCTGCAATAGACCTTCATGCCGTTCGGATATTCGCATTCCTCGGTGAAGGCGAGATGGCCGTCGCTGGACGCGACATCCTTCAAATGGTGCGTGACGCCACGTCCGCACATATCGTCGTAGAACTCCGCGATGCGCTCGCGCCCCATCAGATCGAGCGGGTGGCTCGGCGGGTGGATGCTGTCGATAACGCGCAGGCTTGCGTTCTCCGCAAACAGGCCCGCCAGCCGGTCGGCGTCGTTACCTTCGATGGCCTTTTTCAATGTTCCGAAATCGAGATTTTTCATGGCCCGATCCTCCTTGGGATGAGCTAGGGCGCCCCCGCGCTCGCCCACAGGTGGCCTGCTTGCTTCGCGGGCGCAAAACATCGAAAACTCGTTCACGTGGAGGTGAAGCCGTGTCCGACAAGAAAAAATCGAAGTCTGCGAAGAAGGCCAAGACGCTCGAGCCCCGTGGCGAACAGGCCTTTCCGGGCGTGGATGTCGTCGTGGACGGTGTTCACGTCGATCTCGACGCGCCGGAACTGCCCAGGGCCATCACCGAGAAGGCGTTCTCCAGCGGCGGCTTTCCTTATGGCGAGAAGCTGAAGGGCTCGAAATACGACGAGCAGATCGTGCCGCTCCAGATCGAACTCCTGAAACTGCAGACCTGGGCGCAGGCGAGCGGCGCGCGCATCGCGATCCTGTTCGAAGGGCGCGACAGCGCGGGCAAGGGCGGGACGATCCAGCGCTTCACCGAACACCTCAATCCGCGCTCAGCGCATGTCGTGGCGCTTCCCAAGCCGACCGACACCGAACGCGGGCAGTTCTATTTCCAGCGCTATATCGGCCATCTTCCGGGTGCGGGCGATCTCTCCTTCTTCGACCGCTCCTGGTACAACCGCGCGGTCGTCGAGCCGGTCATGGGATTCTGCACGCCCGAGGAGACCGAACAATTCCTCGATCATGTGCCGGTCGTGGAAAAGCTGCTGGTCGAGGACGGAGTCCACCTCTTCAAATTCTGGCTCACGGTCGGGCGCGAAATGCAGATCAAGCGCCTGTTCGACCGAAGGCACGACCCGCTCAAGCGCTGGAAATTGTCGCCCATCGATTATCAGGGGCTGCCGCGCTGGGATGCCTACACAAAGGCCGCCGAGCACATGTTCGAGCGCACGCACACCAAGGCGGCGCCGTGGACCATCATCCGCTCGAACGACAAGAAGCGCGCGCGCCTCGAGGCCATGCGCACCGTGCTCGCGGCTCTCGACTATGACGGCAAGGACACGAAGGCCGTCGGCGAGGTCGATCCGAAGATCGTCGCGGACGCTGCCACGTTCCGGTCACGCGGCGGACAAATTTAACGTTAAGAAATACGGCCTAGGGTTCTCGCGTTCTGCGTTCCGGGGGTTATTCGATGACTTTTGCTGGTGTGGTGCGCGCCGCAGGTGTGGCCGCTTTGTGTGCCCTTGTCGCGGGTTGCGTTGCGCGGGACGGGGAAATCATCACGGGCAGCACCGGCGGGTCGGGCGGCATTTACGGCGCGCAACCGAACGAGCGATTCCCGCTCCCGGCGACGAATGTCTCCGGCGTGCCGAAGAAATATCTCCGCCAGACGGTCAATTTCACCGGCCCGCAGGCGCCAGGCACCATCGTCGTCGACACCAACAACCGCTTCCTCTACCTCGTCGAGGGAAATGGCCGCGCGATGCGCTACGGCATCGGCGTCGGCAAGGCCGGCCTTGCGTTCAGCGGATCGGCCGAGATCGGCCGCAAGGCCGCATGGCCGAGCTGGACGCCGACCGCCGACATGATCGCCCGCGAGCCGGAGCGCAATCTGCCGTGGAAGAACGGCATGCCGGGCGGGCTCGGCAATCCGCTCGGACCGCGTGCCCTCTATCTGTACGACAATGGCCGCGACACGCTGTTCCGCATCCACGGCACAACGGAGCCGCACACGATCGGCAAGGCCGTCTCGTCGGGCTGCATCCGCATGTTCAATCAGGATGTGATCGATCTGTACAATCGCGTTCCGGCCGGAACGCGCGTCGTCGTCCTGCACAATTCGCACCCGCTCGATCAGTTCGGGGATGCGATGGCGGGCCTTGCCACGCAGGTTGGACAAGGCTTCCAGAACATCGCGGCGGCGCTGCCGAGCCGGTAAGGCTCAGCCTGCCGCCCGCCGAAATCACGCCGCGCTTTTCGCCTTCGGGAGCCCGGCGCCAATCAGCTTTGTTGCCTGCTCGAACGGCAGCGCCCGCGCGAACAAAAAGCCCTGCCCCTGATGGCAGCCTTCGGCGCGCAGGCATGCCAGATCGGCTTCCGTCTCGACGCCCTCGGCGGTGATCGTGATGCCGAGGCTCGTGCCCAGCGAGACGATGGCGCGGACGATGGCCTGGCTGTCCACGCTTTCCCCGAGATTTTGCACGAAGCTGCGGTCGATCTTGATCTTGTCGAAGGGGAACGAGCGCAGATAGGACAGCGAGGAATAGCCCGTCCCGAAATCGTCCATGGCGATGCGGACGCCGAGAAACCGGAGCGCATGCAGGGTGGACAGCACCTGCTCGCTTTTTTCGAGCAGAAGGGACTCGGTGATCTCAAGTTCGAGGCGCTGCGGTTCGAGACCGGTTTCCTCCAGCGCCGTCTTTACATCCGCGAAAAGCGAGCCGCCGCGGAACTGCAGCGTTGACAGGTTGACCGCAATCTTGATGTCGGACGGCCAGGAGGCGGCGTCCCGGCAGGCCCGTTTGAGAACGAATGCGCCAAGCTGGCCGATGAGCCCGGTTTCTTCCGCAACCGGCACAAACTCGACGGGCGAAATCTCACCCCGCTCGGGGTGCGTCCAGCGCACCAACGCCTCGAAACCCGAGACCTTGCGCCGTTCCAGATCCACCAGCGGCTGGTAATGCACATCGAGCTGCCCGGCCGCGAGCGCCGCGCGCAGATCCACTTCAAGACGGCGGCGCCATTGCAGGCGGGCGTCCATCTCCGCCTCGAAGAAACTGTAGGAAAAAGCGCCCTCGGCCTTGGTGCGGTGCAGCGCCGTGTCGGCATTCTGCAGAAGGCGGTCGCAGTCCTCGCCGTCTCCCGGTGCGACCGATATGCCGACCGACGAGCCGACGGCGACAAGATGGCCATCGACCCGATAGGGCGCACCGATGACGCGGATCAGGCGTTCGGCCAGAACCCCGGCCTGGCCGGGATCATCCAAGCCCGTCTGCAGGATGGCGAACTTGTCGGCGCCGAGACGGGCGACGAAATCACCCTCGCGCAGTTCGCCCTCGATGCGGCGCCCGACATATTTCAGCAGCTTGTCGCCGACGGGATGGCCGAGCGTGTCGTTGATCGTCCGGAAATTGTCGAGATCGACGCACAGAACGGCGACGACCTCGTCGCGGCGGCGTTTTCCAAGCGCATCGGCGATGCGGTCGCGCAAAACGAGACGGTTGGGCAGGCCGGTCAGTGCATCGTGCTCCGACAGGAATGCAATACGGGCCTCGGCGCGGCGGCGCTCGGTCATGTCTACGGCACCGATGAGACGCGCGTCGACGCCTTCATGAACGAGATCGCTGGCGTAGACCGCAAGCTCGATCGACCGGCCGTCGGCGGTGCGGTGCTTCCAGGTGAAGCCCGGCTCCCGTTTTGCCTCGGACGGATCGATCTCGACTTCCGTCTCCTCGGGATCGCGCAGATCGCCGACCGACATTGCGAGGAATTCGGCGCGGCTGTGTCCGTAGAGTGCTAGCGCTGCATCGTTGACGGCGAGCAGGCGCCCGCTGTCGCGCGCATGCACATACATCGGCAGGGGGTTGTGATCGAACAGCAGCCGGAAGCTTTCCTCGCGCTGCTTCATCTCGGTGATGTCGACGCGCAGGCCGATCAGGCCGCCATCGGAGGTGCGGCGCTCCTCGATGAGAATCCAGCGGCCATCCTTGGTGCGCTGCTCATGGCGTCCGGACGGATTGTAGAGCCGGTCGAGGCGCTGTTTCAGCCATTCCTCTTCGCGGCCGATGGCCTCGGGATACTGGCCGCGGGCCACGCCAACGCGCAGCGTGTCTTCGAGTTTGGCCCCGACATGGAAGAGATCTGCGGACCCCGCATACATCTCGCCATAGACCTTGTTCCAGAGGATGTAGCGGCTGTCGCGGTCGAGGAAGACGATGCCCTGCGGGAGGATGTCGATGGCCGCGCGCAGCCGTTCCTCGGCCTGTGCGGCCTGGGCAATGGCAGCCTCGACTTCCAGCCGCGCCTCGGTGAGCGCTGCCTCGGTTCCGGCTTCGGCCTCGTCAGGCGTCCGACCGCTGTTCTTTTCCACGACACGCCCTCCTGGCGTCTCTACAACGCTAAAGCCATGAACTACCTCGATTAACAGCCGCTTTAGTGCGCCGCCTTTCCTGTAGGTACTCGGTGGACGACGTGAGAGTTCCGCCCTGCAAAAGAGCGAAAACGGATAAAACAGGGGATAAAACTGCCTGTTTTTCGATCCAAAAGGATGCAAAAGCATGATTACGCTGACTATTTTAGGTATATGAAAAGTAAACGTGCACACCTGACGGGCATATGAACGAATTATACTCAGATGAAGTCTTGCCTAACGGAAAGCTAACGCGCGCGTCATCCAGCGTCCTGTCCGGCGCCGGAATATGGTATTTCGGGAGCCGAATCCCCATATCGGGCATCGGGCAAGACAATGCGGCTCATCATTCGGCTGATCGGCGTTATTCTTTTCGCTGCGGCATTCGTGGTTCTGGTCATCGACGGCACACGGTCCATCGCTGGAAACGCGATCTACCTGTCGTCACTCGCGGAGGCGGTTTCGATCCTGTGGCCGGACGGCACCGCGACCACGCAGGCGTTTCTGACCTCGCTTTGGGAGCCCTTGTGGCAACCGGCGGGGGAATGGCTGTTCCGCCAGCCGGCATTCGCCGTCCTCGGCGTGATGGGCTTGTTGTTGATGTTGATCGGCCGCGCACCTCCGCGCGTGGTCCGTCCTCTGCCCCGACGCTATTGAGCGCGGCGTTCGCGCTCCTTTGAAAGAAAGGGGAAATTGCGATGTCATTGTTTTCGCTGTTCAAGCCCGAAGTCCCGATGCCGAGTGCCGAAACGGCTCTGCCGGGGCGCAAGGACGCACTGCCCACAGCACGCGCGCATTTCGTGAACGGCAACGCGCTCAAAGGCCCGTACCCCGACGGCTTCGACACCGCCGTTTTCGGGGCGGGATGCTTCTGGGGAGTCGAGCGCAAATTCTGGAAGCTGCCCGGCGTTCATGTCACGGCGGTCGGATATGCTGGCGGATTCACGCCGAATGCGACTTATGAAGAGACGTGTTCAGGGCGGACGGGGCACACCGAAGCCGTGCTTGTCGTGTTCGACCCGGCGGTCCTTTCCTATGCGGATCTGCTGAAGGCGTTCTGGGAAGCGCATGACCCGACGCAGGGCAACCGGCAGGGCAACGATGTCGGTTCGCAATACCGTTCGGCGATCTACACGACGACGCCCGAACAGCTCGCCGCAGCCGAAGCCTCGCGCACTTCGTATGAGGCGGCGCTGAAGGCCGAAGGCTATGGCGCGATCACGACGGAGATCGCACCGTCCGGGCCGTTCTACTTCGCCGAGGATTACCACCAGCAATATCTGGCGAAGAATCCGGCCGGCTATTGCGGCGTCGGCGGCACCGGCGTGTCTTGCCCGGTCGGCTCGGGCGTCGCGGCCTGACGCAAAAATTGACCTGCCGCAGGCCCTGCGGCAGGTTGCCACACTTCCTGCTTTGCGCAACACTGGCCTCCCAATAAAAATATCAGGGAGGGAAGTCATGCGCTTCATGGTCGCGGCAGCGGGAGCAACGCTCGTTGCCCTGGGTAGTCCTGCACTCGCACAGGACAGCCTGCAAAAACTCCAGAACTTCCAGACGACCGGCACCGCACTCGAAATTCCGACGGTCGATCAGGAAGGCAAACGCGCCGAAAATCTCCGCAAGATCGCCGAACGGATCAAAGTTCCGTCCGGTTTCAAGGCCGAACTCTTTGCCATCGTCCCCGACGCACGGCACATGGCGGTCGGACGCAATGTCGGCACCGTCTTTGTCGGTACGCGCAAGACCAAAGCCTATGCCGTGACCGACCGCGACAAGGACGGCGTCGCCGACGAGGTGAAGGAATTCGCACCGTCGGTCGGGATGAAAGTTCCGAACGGCATGTGCTATTCGCCCGACGGCTTTCTGTTCGTCATCGAGCACAATCGTGCGCTCGTCTTTCCGGCCGCCGAATTCTTCTATGAAAGCCCTGATGTCGCCATCGGCGTGGTGTCCGATGAACTCGTTCCGCCCAGCGAGGAAAGCTTCAACCATGGCGCTCGCGTCTGCGCCATCGGGCCCGACAACAAGCTCTATATCGCGCTCGGGCAGCCCCACAATGTGCCGCCCAAGGACAAGCAGGAGCTTTACAAGAAGCACGGCATCGGCGGCATCATCCGCATGGATCGCGACGGCAAGAACCGCGAAATCTATGTCGATGGCGTGCGCAATTCGGTGGGCATCGCCTTTAGCCCGAAGGGCGAACTCTGGTTCACCGACAATCAGGTCGACGGGATGGGAGACGACATCCCGCCCGGCGAGATCAACCGCGTGACCAAGCAGGGGCAGAACTTCGGCTTCCCTTGGTATGGCGGCGGCAAGGTGCGCACGGTTGAGTACAAGGACGAGGCTGTTCCCGCCGATGCTGTCGCGCCGGAACAGGAAATGGTGGCGCATGCGGCCGATCTCGGCCTCAGCTTCTACACCGGCACAGCCTTCCCGGCGAAATATCGCGGCGGCCTTTTCTCGGCACAGCACGGTTCATGGAACCGCACCAAACCGGTCGGCGCGCGCATCATGTTCACGCCGATCAAGGAAGACGGCACATCGGGCAAGCCCGAAGTCTTCGCCGATGGCTGGCTCGACGAGAAGACCGGGCAATATCTCGGCCGGCCTGTCGATGTGCAGACCTATCTCGACGGCTCGCTCCTCGTTTCGGACGATCTGGCGGGCGCCATCTGGCGCATCGCGCCCGTCGACCGGGCGACGAACTAAGGAAGACAGGGCCCGGCCGTCGAGGCCGGGCCTTTTTCCATTTTCAGGAGATCCCCTATGTTCCTGCGTCTCGGCTGCGCGTTTCTGCTTGCAGCCCCCTTTCCTGCCGTCGCGGCCGACGCGGCCGCAGGCAAAGCGAAATCGGGCCAGTGCGCCACATGTCACGGCGTGGATGGGCTCAGCAAACTTCCCAACGCGCCGAGCCTTGCCGGGCAGCCGGAAATGTATCTGTCCGCACAGATGACGGCCTATCGCGACGGCACCCGCAAGGACCCGATGATGAACGTCATCACCAAGACTCTCAAGGACGAGGACATCGCCAATCTCGCCGCCTGGTATGCCTCGATTGAGGTAACGGCGAAGGTCCCGGACTGACGCCTGCTCACTGAGCGACCGCACCCTCCTCCGCATCGGCGGGCGGGGGCGCGGCCCAGGAACCGGGGATCGCTCCCGGCGCAGGCACCGGAGGCGGAACAAGCGCCGGCGCGGAACGGCTCCGCGCGATCTTTGCGCTGTCGGGCGCCGCCAGAACGGCGCGGCATTCGGGCGGAAGATCGGCCAGCTTCATCGGCGGCGGAGGCGGTTTCTTGACCGGCGGCACTTTGGGCGGTGGTGGCGGCACATCCGGCTTGCGAACGAGCGCGAGCCAGTCGTCGAGTTGCTTGCCGCATTCCTCGCCGCCGCCGACGGGCGCCTGCGGCTTGCAGGTGTCGCTGCCCGGCTGACAGCTCATGCGTACATGCATGTGATAATGATGTCCCCAATAGGGGCGCACCTTCGAAAGCCATGAACGGTTGCCCTTGGCCTCGCGGCAAAGGGCCTTCTTGATGACCGGATTGACCAGCACGCGCTCGACGCCGGGCATCGTCGCGGCAAGGCGAATGACCTTGACGTGATCCGGTGTCCATATTTTCGGATCGACGTCCGAGAAATTCGCGTTGGCCATGCTGATGGCGGAAATATCCTCCCGCTCGCGCGCGGTCAGTGTGCGGCGCGGCATCGGATTGAGCCAGATATCGGCGTCGAGGCCGATCTGGTGCGAGGCATGGCCCGTCAGCATCGGCCCGCCGCGCGGCTGCGACATGTCTCCGAACAGGAGGCCGGGCCAGGACGTTTCCTGCCTCACCTTTCCGGCCAGCTTTTCCATCGTAGCGACAAGGTTCGGATGGCCCCAGTTGCGATTTCGGGAAAGGCGCATGACCTGCCAGGCCGGACCATCCGTCGCGAGCGGGCGGCCACCGGCAAGACACCCTTTGGCGTAAAATCCGATGGCGCGGGGCGTCTGATCGCTGGGGAGGCGCGCCGCGCCGAACAATTGCTTGGCGGGCGCCGTGTTGACGGCGAGCGCGGGCGCGGGCGGCAGAACGGAGGGCCGCGCCACGGGGCCGGGCACCTGCGCCACCGCACTGCCGCTCAACAGCGCCAGCACACACGCGCTTTGCGACAGGGTGCGACACCGGCCAAGGAACCTGTTGCCCCAGGCCGAACTTGTCACACGGGGGCTGACCCCACGTTCCGGAGATCGCCGATGCGGATTGCCCAGATTGCGCCGCTCTATGAGAGCTGCCCACCGCAGCTCTATGGCGGCACGGAGCGTGTCGTTTCCTATCTCACCGAGGAATTGGTGCGGATGGGGCATGACGTAACCTTGTTCGCCTCCGGAGACAGCAGGACAAAAGCGCGGCTGGTTCCAGCCTGCAAACGCGCTCTGCGACTCGATTCGAGTGTAGCCGATCCCCTCGCTTATCACATGATGATGATCAGCCAGGTTCTTCAGGAAGCGGAGCGCTTCGACATCCTGCACTTCCACATCGACTATCTGCACCTCCCGACGTTCGCGAGCGGCCCCCACGCGTATGTGACCACGCTGCACGGGCGGCAGGATCTCCCCGATCTCGCCCCGCTCTACCGGGAGTTCTGCACGACACCGCTCGTCTCCATTTCCGACGACCAGCGCAAACCGCTGCCGCGAGCCCATTGGGTCGGCACCGTGCATCACGGTCTGCCGTCCGACCTTCTGACCTATGGTCCGGGCGACGGCGGGTATCTGGCTTTCGTCGGCCGCATCAGCCCCGAAAAGCGGCCGGACCGCGCCATCGAGATTGCCCGGCAGGCCGGTATCCCGCTGAAGATCGCCGCCAAGGTGGACAAGGCGGACCGGCACTATTTCGACACCGTGATCGGGCCGATGATGGCGGCCGGCGGCGTGGAATTCATCGGTGAGATCAACGAGCAGCAGAAAAATGAGTTTCTCGGACGCGCGCGGGCCCTGCTTTTCCCCATCGACTGGCCGGAGCCGTTCGGTCTCGTGATGATCGAGGCCATGGCGTGCGGCACCCCGGTGCTGGCCTTTCGTTCCGGATCGGTGCCTGAAATCATCGACGAGGTGACGGGCATTGCCGTCACGAGCATGGATGATGCGCACGCGGCGTTGCCGCGTGTTCTGACCCTCGACCGCCAAGCTGTTCGCGCGCGCTTCGAGAGCCGTTTTTCGGCGGAGCGCATGGCGCGGGATTACCTCGACATTTACCGGCGGATGGCTCGCGCGACGGTGCCGGTCGCAACGGATATCGCCGCGCTTGTCCCAAACACGCTCGAAGAGGTGTATCCTCGGCCAGAGATCGTGGCAGCGGCCCACGCCGCCTCCCGCCTTTGACGTCTCAGGCTGAACGGATGCGCAGATGAACGAGACGCTGGCGTCCCAGTTTTACATCTCGGCACGGGCTTCGCTGGACGGCGGACGCCCGACGCGCCTCAAGCACGACGACACCTTCGCGGTGCTCGACGCGCAGGGCGATCTCATGGCCTTCGAGGGAAACCCCGACGGCCTCTATCATCGCGACACACGCCATCTCTCGCATTTCGAACTTCGCCTCAACGGAGCACGGCCGATGCGGCTGTCAGCGAACATATCGAGCGACAATGCGAGCCTGACCGCCGATCTCACCAATCCGGATTTCTTCGAGGCAGAACGGCTCGTCCTGCCGAAGGACACGATTCACCTGCACCGCATGAAGTTCGTCTGGAAGGGAGCGCTCTATGAGCGCATTGCCGTTTTCAATTACGACGAGCATGAGCATCGTGTCCGCGTCAGCATCACATTCGATTGCGACTTCGCCGACCTGTTCGAGGCTCGCGGCCAGCATCGGGCGGCCCGTGGCGTGCGTACTGTCGATATCGGCGACAATGGCGATATCGACTTTTCCTATCTCGGGCTGGACGCCGAAACCCGGCACACGCACCTGCAATTCACCCCGCGACCCGACGGCATCGACCGCGGCTTCGTGTTCTACGATCTGGAGCTGAGACCGCATGAAAAGCGCGTCTTTTTTGTCCGGGTGTCCTGCACACCTGAGATCGATGCGTGGCACAACCTCGACTTCTTCAAGGCTTTCGCGGACGCCCGCCGCGCGTTGCGACGCGCGCATGAGCGCCCTCTCAAGCTCTCCTCCTCGAACGCTCTTCTGGAAGACGTCGTTGCACGGAGCGTTTCCGACCTTCTGATGCTGACGACCGATACCGCGGAAGGGCCCTACCCCTATGCTGGCATTCCCTGGTTCTCGACGCCGTTCGGACGCGACGGCATCATTACAGCCCTGATGATGCTGTGGGTCGACCCGGAAATCGCGCGCGGGGTCCTTCGGCTTCTGGCGGCGACACAGGCAAAGACCGTCGACCCCTTCCAGGATGCCGAGCCCGGAAAGATTCTTCACGAGATGCGCTTCGGAGAAATGGCGGCGCTGCGCGAAGTTCCGTTCGGACTTTATTACGGAAGCGTCGACTCGACGCCTCTGTTCGTCATGCTCGCTGGAGAATATCTCGCCCGCACCGGCGATCTGAAAACGATAAAAACGATCTGGCCGAACATCGTTGCGGCTCTCGGCTGGATCGAGAACCACGGCGATGTGGATGGCGACGGTTTTGTCGAATATCACCGCCAGCGCGACACCGGCCTCGTGAACCAGGGCTGGAAGGACTCCTTCGATTCCGTGTTTCACAAGAACGGAGACCTTGCCGAAGGCCCGATCGCGCTGTGCGAGGTGCAGGCCTATGTCTATGGCGCCTGGACCAAAGCTGCCGAGATGGCGCGGCGCCTCGGGCTTGACGCAGACGCACGCAACTACGATTCACGTGCGAAAACGCTTCGGTCCTGTTTCGAGGATGTGTTCTGGTCCGAGGAGCTTGGCACCTACGCTCTTGCACTCGACGGGCGCAAGAAACCCTGCGAGGTCGTTACCTCGAATTCCGGCCACGCCCTTCTGACGGGAATGGTCTCGCCGGAGCGCGCGGCACGGGTTTCCGCGCGCCTCATTGAGCCCGACATGTTCACTGGCTGGGGCATCCGCACCGTCGGTACGGGAGCCGCTCGCTACAATCCGATGTCCTACCACAACGGCTCGATCTGGCCCCACGACAACGGCCTCATCGCGCGCGGCATGGCGCGCTATGGACAAAAACAGGCCGTGCTCAAAGTGTTTCGCGGCCTCATCGATGCGGCAGGCCATATCGAACTGCGACGGCTCCCGGAGCTGTTTTGCGGCTTTGGGCGCAAGCAGCGGCAGGGCCCTATCGGCTATCCGGTGGCGTGTTCCCCGCAGGCATGGGCGGCCGCGACGCCCCTCGCTCTCCTCCAGTCCTGCCTCGGACTCAGTTTCGATCACGAGCACGGCGAAATCCGGTTCGATCAGCCGATCCTGCCGGATTTCATCGACAGCCTGACATTGCGAGATCTGCGGCTCGGGTCCGCCAGCGCGGATCTGCTCCTCAACCGGCACGGCACGGACGTCGCCATCACCGTGCTGGACCGCCAGGGCGATGTGCGCATCGTCGAGGTGCGGTGATCAGGCGGCTTTGGCCTTGTCTCCACGCACGCTTTCGGCCTTGAGGAAGGCGAGCACCGTGGCCTCCTCATCCTTGAGGCCGGAAATCTTTGTGCGGCGCGCGGCTTTCTCGAAGGCCGAAGTCAAAGACGCATCGAGATAGGTTTCGACGACGGATGGATGAATGTAGCACTTCCGTGAGATCGCTCGCGTATTGACAAGACGCTCGGCCACGACATCCACTGCCGCATTCAGCTTGCGCACCGCTTCGGTTTTCGTTGCGGGCGCACCGGCATCGTTGAGCGCATGCGCCGCGGTCACCGTCCCCGCCCAGGTGCGGAAATGCTTCGCCGAGAAGCCCGGCCCCGCGATCTCGCGGATGTATTCGTTGACATCCTCGCTCGTCACCGCTTCCGGCGTACCGTCCTCGTCCCAGTACTGAAAGAGGTTCTGGCCCGGAATGTCCTGACATTGACGCACGATGCGCGCGATGCGGCGATCGGAAACGGTAAGCTTCCAGGCCTTTCCGCTCTTGCCCTTGAACGAGAACCGCAGCTTCTCGGAGCCCGCCTCGACGTGCTTGTTCCGCAACGTCGTCAGTCCGAAGCTCTTGTTCTCCTTCGTGTACTTCTCATTGCCGATGCGGATGAGCGTCGTGTCGAGAAGATGGACCACGGTCGCGAGAACCTTCTCGCGCCCGAGCCCGCGCTTGGCGATGTCGGCATCGACGCGCGCCCGGATCTGCGGCAATTGCTCGGCGAACTCGATCAGCCGCTCATATTTCGTCTCATCGCGCATCTGCGTCCATTTCGGGTGATAGCGATATTGCTTGCGGCCCTTGGCGTCGCGGCCCGTCGCCTGGATGTGCCCATCGGCTCTCCGGCAGATCCAGACCTCCGAATAGGCCGGGGGAATGGCCAGGCTGCGGATGCGCGCCCGCACCTTCTCGTCCCGCACCGTGCTTGCGTCTGGCAGATAATAGGCAAAACCCTTGCCGGCCTTCTTGCGTGTTATTCCGGGCTCGTCGTCGCTGACATAGCGAAGGCCGGCATTCTCGGCCGATTGCACCGGATCATAGGCCGGGCAGGCATCGTCCTCGGCTTTGAGAAGGGCTGTTTCCATCTGTTGGCGCTCCGTGGCCCGGATAAACGCTTTGGGACGCTGGAAGTTCGCGACGCCGCGTTGCGTCTTGCGCTCGGGGACGGTATAGGGGCGGTCCCTGCTTCGCGGGGCGCGGAGAGGTGGCCGAGTGGTTGAAGGCGCACGCCTGGAAAGTGTGTATACGGGAAACCGTATCGCGGGTTCGAATCCCGCTCTCTCCGCCACGTAACTTATTGATTTATATACATAAAATGTGTTTAGGAGAATTTCGTGTAACTACGCAAAATGTCGAACGGAATTGGCGTGGCAAAGTCTCCGACCGGATCAGTTGGGGTTGTATGTCGGGTTTTAAGCCGCGTTCCGGGCGCGAATTCTCCAGAGCCAGGAGACCCACTACGGTTGTGCCGATCTTTGTTGCGAGAGGATGCACATTGGCCAACAACTAGTTGTGCGGTCGTCGCCGAACGGTCTCGGGTCCCGACGAAAGACGAGCGGGACCAGGAAAGCTGCTGCTTCTGTGACCATGAATAGGTCAGCACCTTCAGTTTGAACTGGAAACGATCGATGCGAACTTTTTTGTGTCTGCTACGCGAGCTTTGAGGCGATTTACGCTATGGGGAGGCAAGAGCCCCGCGACCACCACTATGCCCCGCAGTTTTATCTGCGGAACTTCGCAGCCGACCCTGAAAGGAGGAAGATCGCCGCCGTAGCGAAGAATGGACACGTAGCGGTTTGGTCGCACCGATCCATCGAACGGCTAGGCTTCGAGCGCGATTTTTACGTACACCTTAACCGTGGCGTGCCTATCTCGGTTGAGACCACGATCAATCGTCGGTTTGAGACCCCCATCTCAGCCAGCGAGACATGGGAAAAAGTAACCTCCGGGCGCGCCGACGCGCTCGATAAATCCGACCGGCCCATTCTTTATGCGCTGATCCGGCATCTGCACTCTCGGACTCCGCATGCTCGCGATACCATGCGCCAATTGGCGGAAATGGCTGGGTCGCCTGACAGTGAGATCGCATTCTCACTTGAAGAGCGCAGCATGTACAACGCTATACGCATCTTGCCGTGTGGTTACAAGGCCTACATGAACCTCCGGTCTGCAAGCTTAGATTGGGCGGCAAACGAATTTGAGAGCTGTCTCATCACCGTCCTTCGTTCGCCTATCCCGTTAAAGACTTCGACCACACCGGTGCTGGCGATCAAGGTCCCGGCTCATCCCGCATTGAGCCTACCTCTTCCCGGGATGACCCCGCACATCCTAGTGCTGCCGCTCGCACCTTATACCTTGGTGACGCTAGCCATCGGTGACTTCGGCGGAGCTTTCTTGAACCAAGTCATGAGCCCCCAAGAGGCTCAGACATTTAATCTGCAGTATGTTGGCCAATTCGCCTTCTTCGATAATATTCGCCATCTGATCACCAGCCGTGATGGCCTCATCGAGGAACTAACTTGGGCGCCATATGACTTTGTGGAAGAGAACCCTCGGAAGGTCGTGTTCCGTCGGCGTTCAGAACGGTGATGCTGGGCTCGAAGAGATGGCCCTGCCATGATGCATTCTAAAGATCACTCCCCCGAGTTTCGACTCAACGGTTCGGGGATGAATTGACCCATAAGTCTGAATTCTGACTATACTGTACTTGTGATTCAGCCTGATTTTGCACTCACGCCGGAAGAGCAAAAACTGCTCGCCGAAATCAAGTTCAAGGTGTCGGAATTTTCCGGATACAAAGACGCGCAACGGAATGGAAAAACCGTGAACGCGCTAGTGAAATCTCTGCTAGAGCGTAAAGCTATTCCTGCTATTCGCGTTAAGTGGTTCACTGATCCAGAGCTTAACCCCGGTGGACGGGGAAAATCACGTAAGGACATATTCGACCGCAACGGCTCGTCCGGTGATGAAATGCTTGAGCATCCCAGCTTTCTGGAGTTTCTTTTCCGTTTCCTATGCGGTCCGGACTTACCCAAGGTCGCAATAACTACATTTCGAGCCGCCGTTGTCGGATACGGAAAAGTGACTTCTGGCGACATTGACGGCCTTCGAAAAACAGCCCGGTCTTTGACCAGGCAGTATCAGCTCAACGCTCATTCTGCCGCAGATGACTTTTACTTGCTCGCCCTGGAATGCGGTGTTTGGCATAGCTATGCGGAAAGCATTCGTGAAACCGTTCGCTCGGTGCGTTAGCAGCTATGCTGGGCGCTTTGCAAAACGGAACAAGGGTCGAAGCGGACGTCGCCGAACGAGGGCAAGCCTTCAACTGCCCAGGCTGCCGCCAAGCGGTGATACTGAAGCGCGGGAAAATTGTCACCGCTCATTTTGCCCATAAGCCGCCCGTGAGCTGCATTCTCGCGTTGGGGGAGACCCCGTTTCACCTCTTGGCCAAGAAGGTTCTCCAACAATCATTCAGCGAGCGCGGCTTTGCAGCATATGTCGAATGGGAGGTGCTGTCGGTTGTTGGAGACCGCAGAGCGGATGTGCTCGTTCAGGGCCTTCACCCGCGATACCCGGTCGCATTTGAGATTCAGCACCAGTCGATCGACCAATCTATGATCGAACACCGGACCCAAGCATATATGGCTGCTAACATCCCGGTGATTTGGCTTGGGCTTCTTAAGCCAGAGGTCCTTCGTGAGGCAACGCCCACGCCCGCTGGCTTTCTTGTGCCCCGCTATTCTGTCAGGCCCTGGGAAAAATGGGTTCATGCGTTCGGCTTTAAGACAATATGGTTTCTCGATCCGCATGCGCGTGAACTGTGGCAGGGCACTATGAAAGAGCATCGAATAGAAGTTCCGGTTTCCACTTGGTATGAGGCAGACGGTGAGGAACAATCTGCTGGCGGTTACACACGCTCCTCAAAGAGATGGCGCGAGCTGCATCTGAGCGGCCCTGTGCCGCTTTCGGAAATCCGTGTTCGAGTTGCCTACCGGAAACCTTGGTCAGTTCCTGCTATGTCACTGCCGGGCGGGATCTCAGCTCAGATCGAATACCCCTGATCAACACGCACCTCCCTCTTCGTTCAAGGAGATGCGTCTGTCAGCCCGACGTTCCTCCTGTCCGCACAAAGCCGCGGAAGTGGTGACAGAGACAAAAGTAGGAAATTGAGGAGAGAGTTGTGAAAGTTATCGCGTTTTTGGATATCTGCGCTTCTGCTCTGCTCAGGACAATCGCAGTCGAGATTTCAGCGTTGTTCGAAGGAGCCGCGAAATGCTCATGTCAATCTCGACAATACTCACAGAGCTACGGCGCGACCCGATTCCGGCCGTTGAGATCACCTAGCCAAACACCGACATAACAATCTCGGTCTCGTCAAACCATCCGCGCTGAATGACCTTCTGCTTGATGGCCCTGGGCGCGGATGAATATGCGACGAGCGCCAGACTACCTTTGGCTCTACTGCACGTGACGTAAAAAAGCCGAAGCGTGCGGTCCATCGAGGTTTCTTTACCTTCGGCTTGGTTCTTCTTGTCCGTTGCGCTTTGTGCCTCTGCGCCGAACAGCTTGTCGTACTGGAACATGAAGCCGCGTGATTCCTCATCGTCCATAACGACCATAACCCGGTCGAATTCGCGACCCTTTACACCCTGGTGTGTGCCGAACTCTGCATCCTCGCTGATATAGCGCGCATAGGGCTCGATTTCTGCGAAGGAGGCGCCCAGAAACGTGTCGAGCGCTGCAACTTCTTCCGGGATCACATCCTCGGCTTCCGCCTTGTCATCTGCCGGCTGCGCTTGCCTATCTGCGATCATCACTTTGAGACTGTCCGGTATGACGAATAGCCCGCTAGAAGAAATCTTCTCCAGCACCGAGCGGACTGTCGGGATGCCCGGTTCCCATAGCTTCATTAAGCTGTCCACCGCGGCCTTCGCGGCCGCGATCTGCTTCAGTTGATCTTCGCTTTCCTTCAGGGCGTCCGCGCTCAGGAGCGGCGATTTTTCCCTCACTACTTTTGCAATCGCAAACTCATCGCCGCGCTGCGCGGCCGAAACGAGAGGCAGAACGTTCTTAGTGAAAAATCTTGTCGCCGGAAGTTCACCGTTCAAAAGGCCGGTGCGAAAGCCGTCGACCGGCGACAGCGACTCAAAGAGAGTCGAAAAACCCATGCGTCTTGCGGCCATGTGATGCTCAAGCGTCAATATCTTGCACTTCCCACGGTCATTCCATTGTTCGTCTCCGGTAGCTTGAGCCATCTGGCCCCTTACCCAGTCCTCGGCAGCAGGTTTGTCGGCTGCATTTGACGGGAACAGGAAGAGCCGCACCAAACCCTCCGGCGCATCGGAGCGGGGTTCTTGAAAGTGAGTATCAACCTGGCTTCTGATTTTGTTGATGAGACGAACAATTCGTTTGGGGCAGCGGTGATTAAGCCTCTTGGCTGGCTTTACCCAAGTCTCGGGCAAGATCTCTTCGATCCTTTCCTTGCCGTCATTGTAAATACGTTGCATCGTATCTCCGATGAAGCCTAGGCTAAAACCATCTGCATTGGCAGCCTGGACAGCGAGCAGCGCATCTACGATCAGCTTGTTTGTGTCCTGACTTTCATCAACGAGAACGAACGGGTACTGGTTGATGAGAATCTGCTGCATGACGGGTTTCGTGCGCACGAACTCAGCGCACATTGAGATAACTTCGCTGTGGTTGAGTGCGTTGCGTTCTCTGTTGTCTCCCGTCGGGCTGTAGATGAACAGCTTAATATTCTTCAAATTTGCGAGCCGCTTACCTTTTGACTCGATGCGAGCAAGTCGGTTTTCGGACGCTTTTGTCCCTTTTCGCCCTTTTTCCTCGTCTGCCTTAAGCTCTGCAATTTCCTCGTTGAGATTCTTCGCGATCCAATCACGGATGTCCGAATTAAAACCCTCGATGAGGGTCCACGCAAAGCTGTGGATGGTACGTACATTAAATAGCTGATCAAAGCGCAATCGCCTTGTAATCTCGTCAGACGCGACATTTGTATATGTCACTACCGCTACCCGTTGGCCTCGCAAGTTTAAGCGGGGGCCATGCTTTTCCCGTATGTGCTCAAGCGCGTTTACGAGCGATCTCGTTTTTCCTGAGCCGGCGCCGGCGTATAGAAAGAAGCTTCGCGGTTGCTCAAGAGTCAGGCAAGCCGCAATCTCGCCATCGACATGATCGTCCAGGTTAAGGTTATTTGCCGTCAGACTTTGCATCAGGCTGCCTGCTTTTGATCCGCAGCGGGCACCGGGATCGCAAGGCCCAACTCTTTTTGTCGCTTACGAAGTTGCTCCCGTAACCATAGTAGCCCTTCTTGAATATAGAAGGGAGGTTTGAGTGATTTGCCCTCTTCCAACTCAAGGAGGTCAAGCGCGAGCTCCGCTTTACTGCCCACCTCCAAGCTTTTGCCAATGGCTATTCCCAGCGCTGCTACGCTTGCGCTGTTGTTTACTGCGTCCTTGAACTTCTTGAGAAGGCCGGTTCCGTTCACGGTATTGAAGAGGTTGATATTGGCGAAGACCAATGCGTCTTCCAACGTATAAGCTAGGGCTTCTTCGGTCGTGCCGTTGAAGCTGACTTGGACAGGGCATTGGTAAGCGACCCGAACGGAGAACTGTCTTGCGGCATCGTACAACTCCTTGTCCGGTTCCGTCTTATCTAGAAGTTCGTCGATTTTATCAGTTTTAGGATGCCAGGATTTTAGAGTCTGATTTCTTGAGGTCTGCCCTGCGGCTCGCTGAGGCCTGGCCGACTTTCCATCCGTCCCCACCGCGTCAATATCGGTAATTATGAGGGTGGGAAGCGCAAGATTCTCGATCAGGCCTTTCAAGCGATGAGCGTGGCTTCCACCGATCTCAAGCCACGTGACATAACATTCCTGGAGGAAATGGAATTCGGCGTGTTCACGAATGAAATATGGTGTGAGGATACGCTCGGCGGGCCCTTCGATCAGAACAGCCGCGTCCGCAAAGAACAGATCGCAATGCGTCACTTTGAGGTAACGGGTGACGAACCTTTTGGTCTCTTCGTTCGGACCAAAGGTGCTTGCGACGTTTACGACGCAAGAGGTCGGGATATCGTTATTGCCTGCTGCGATGCGGCGGAAGTAGCGAAGGGAGGAAAACTCGCATTCATGCGCGATATGGCTTGAATGCGTACTTACGACAAGTTGCGTATTCAGTTCCGTCTTCTTGCCTAGCTCGGGATGATTTCGAAGAATCTTGTAGGCTTGACGAATGAAAACCTGTTGCACCTGCGTATGCAGGTGTGCTTCGGGTTCCTCGATCAGAACCAGATGAAGGGGAGCCTGAGATGCCTTGCCTGAGGCCGTCGCTTTCGACTGCGCCTTGCGGACCAGCATCCACGCGTCACGAAAACTCATCAGCCGGAACACCATCGATATCAAGTTCTGATATCCGAGCCCGTTTGAATCCTCCGGCAGATGGAGATCTGAAACGACGGCACCGTTTGTCATTTGGATAACGTAACGAACCGCGGACTCATGATTGAGTCCTTCAACCGGTCGAAGCCGGGTCGAAATACTCAACTTCGGATCACTCACACCTGGATAGCCAAGTTGTTCCATCTCTTGCAGCGCGGCCTTGAATCCGTCCTCAAGGCGCGCGTCAAAGGCCGTCTGAGCATCTTCGATTGCCTGGAGCGCCTGAAGGTCTTGCGCGTCGGGATAATCTAGCGGATTCAAATGTCGGTCGTAGTAACGGCGAAGCTGAGCAGAGAGCTTCCGCGTGCCTGTAGCGGTGACCGAACCCTGGTCCTCGTCATCAATGAATCCATCGGTTTCACTTCCAAACCCGCGCTGAGCACTGATTTCATTTATACGAATGAGCCCATTAAAGGGATCATCTTCTAAGGCGGTGGCGTCCGGGGCAAGCATTTGGGGTTTCGCAATGCCGTGCTCCGGATCTGCAAGAAGGTCAGGATTTAATATGTACGCCTTGACGGTAAAAGACTGATTCAATCGTCGCTGCAAGAAATCAGCCAAGTCTTTGGGCCAAAGCGCTACCGTGATTGCAGGAAGAGACACAGTCGCTTGGCCTGCCGCGGAGTTTGCTGAGGCTGGCACTACAGCAGCCGCCGATTGGTACGCAGCTTTCGCTTCATCTCTCGCTGTCAGATACTGCTTCTGCAACTCGGCAGCATCTTTTGGTTCGAAGCGTAGACGAACACCGAGGGTGCCGCCTGTCCAATCGAGTTTGGGCAGTATTTTCTGGACATAATGGATTTCGTTCGGCTCCACGTGAAGCCATATGTCCAGTGCTGGCAGCACGCTCTGCCAATCGGGATCGGGAAGCGGTTGACCTGTAGCAAAAGCAGTTTCCCAACTGGTGCCCATTGCGATAATGGCAGGCCAGTGAGATACCGTGAAATCATTGAGGTTGAAGCTTTTTCGTTCTCGCTCTACCAGGAAATATCGGAGAGCTACCATTGCAGAAGTTTTTCCACTGTTATTGGCGCCAACGAACACTGTCTTATCTTTGGCAAAACTTACGCGCGTTGACCGCAGTTTTCTAAAGTTAGCAATCTCGACAAACTCGATGCGCATTCTGTTCCCCCCTCCAGCGTCCCAATTATAAGTGCAGACAGCCCCATCGCAACTGACAGCTGTGAGGTTTTTAGAGCGTTGCCCGGTTCTTGTGTTTGCATCGCCTCACTTTTCAATTGCCTCGGATAAGACGTTACGGAACCGTTCGGCGGGCAGCCCATCCGCCCATTTAGTCGTCGTCCGACTTCAACGCGGGTTCACCGGCTCGATGCGGTACCTCTTCCTGAATTCTCGGAGCACCATTTCGAGCGTTGCCTCAAAAGCCCCTTGATCGAACATCATCGATTTGTTCGCCTCGTGGAGATAGCGCCAGTCTATAAAGGCGTCGCGATGCTGATGAAGAATGTTGCGAATGCCGTAGTCGACGTACAAAAGGTTGAAATGGTACGGCGCCACGGACCTCTTGAACTCCGCATCAAGTTTGTCTTGGCTCTCCGGCTTCAAGCAACTGAACAGCTTCGCTAAATCGTGAGATTTGAGCATTACTTTCGGATCGTCGTGGTCGAAGACGGCCCAGGCTTTGAGTGCCAGCTCCATCGAAAGCGCCAACAGCATCGGCTCGACACCCACGTGCTCGTGCTCATCCAATTCTTCGGGCTCTCTAAAACTCAGGTCTGGGAAACTCTGAGTCTTCCGCAAGATCGCTTTGGCCGCTTCGCCGAGCCTGATGGCGGTTGTCAAACGCGCGCTCACCGATAGATTCCTTAAGCTGTTGTATGGACGTTCGAGTCGAATCAGCCTGTGGGGTCTACTGATCCCAATTCCGGCATATCTCGCAAGCGATTCCCCGTCCGGTATGATGGATTGGATCGCATCAACAGTCTGCAACATAGATGGACATTGCGGCCGCCGCACCGGGGCGCTTGCTGAACATAATCCTATTATTGCCGCATTCCAAGTATAGGAATACATCCTTCCAAGGAGGCGGATATGCGGCGATCGAAAAATGCGGGCAGGGCAACACCAGTTTGGCTGATCGCTGCGAACACGCTGGTCAATTTCGCGCGGTTGATCGTAGACATCATCCGGCTGAGTTGAAGGTCGCAAGGCACCGCTGCGCGCGCCAGGATACTGGAAGATCGACCTCCCACAGGAGTTGATGCAGCGTTAGCCCATACGGCTGCGTGCCGGCAAGAATTTGCCGGGTTAGTTCCGGCGATAGAAAAGCCAGACGTAGCACGAAGGCGGCGTAGCGCTCGTCTGTATCATAGGCTCGGGCGATGTCCCGCAGGGTTGCAAAGCGTCCAGTACGCAGATCATGCCACCACCGATGTGCCTGAGCGACGGCCTTGACGAGAGCGGGGTCGGGCGAGGGGTCTGGTTCGCCGGCCGCCGGGATGATCAGTTTGAGTTCAAGTCCGCGTCGCGCGAACCGTATCGGTTCGCGAATGGTCACAATCCGCTCCTCGCTTGCATCCGGCTCTGTTGCAGCAGCGATATCCAGATCGATCGTGACATGATCGTCCGCGAGGCGGATCTCTTTGACAGTTTTGCTGATGACATCAGCGCGGGCGGCGTCGCCAGCGGTCAGCATGTCTCCGAGCAATCTCGCATGCTCGATTGCTGATGAAACATCCTGCGAAATGCCGGCATATTGAGATGTGATCCAAACTGGATCGCGCAGATATTTTGCCAGAAGATTTGTGATCGTCAGTTCCAGCGTCGCGGCCGGGAGACACAGCCGGGTCGATTTGGCGTCATCGGGTCGAAGCTGCGACCGGTAGTATCGGTGGCGTACGCCCTTCTTGTTGGAATGAGTCACGCCCATCCGCCGGCCGCGGGGATCTCTTAGAAGTCCCGCCAGCAGGCTGCGATGCCTGGAGCTCGTCGAACCGCGCGGGCGTCTGGAGTTTTCAGCGAGCTGCGCTTGCACAGCACCCCATGTGTTCGCGTCGATGATTGCATCGTGTAGACCTTCGTGAAGAACGCCGCGATGCCGGATTTTCCCTGCATAGATGACATTGTTCAGCATCTGATAGAGGTGACCCCGATGAAATGGCCGGCCGCCGCTTAAATTGCCTGCAGCAGATCGATAGGTCGGCGTCACCGTCCCATCCTGTTTAAGGGATCTTTCAACGGCTTCGACCGTTCCAAGCTCAAGATATCGACGAAATATCGTACGTACCAAACTGGCTTCATCGGGCGCGATGACAAGCCGTCGATCTTCGCGGCGATATCCCATTGGCATATGACCCCCCATCCACATGCCTTTTGCTTTTGATGCGGCGATCTTGTCGCGGATGCGCTCGCCGGTGACCTCGCGCTCGAACTGGGCGAAGGAGAGAAGGACGTTGAGGGTCAGGCGCCCCATCGAGCTCGTGGTGTTGAAGGCCTGGGTGACCGAGACGAAGGATGTGGTGTTGGCATCGAAGATCTCGACGATCTTGGCGAAGTCGGCGAGCGAGCGGGTCAGGCGGTCGACCTTGTAGACGACGACCACATCGATCTTGTTCGCCGCGATGTCCGTGAGCAGCGCCTTGAGCGCCGGCCGCTCCAGCGAGCCGCCGGAATAGCCGCCATCGTCATAGAGGGTGGGGATGACGGTCCAGCCTTCGTGCTTCTGGCTGACGATATAGGCTTCGCAGGCCTCACGCTGGGCATGCAGCGAGTTGAAGTCCTGCTCCAGCCCTTCCTCGGAGCTTTTGCGGGTGTAGATCGCACAGCGCAATTTGGTTTTGGTGTCAGCCATCGATCGGCTCCATCCCGGATGGAGGGATGTTGTCCGTGTCCGCCGCTGCGTCCGCTGCCGGACAGAACGATGTTCCGCGGCCGTTCGCGGGATGTCCGGCGCGATTGGGTTTCGCCTTGGAAGGCGCCGGTTTCTTGAGGCCGAAGAACACCCAGCCATTCCATTTGGTGCCGGTGATCGTCTGAGCGATCTCGGTCAGCGATCCGAACTGCTGGCTGTCCCAGTCAAAGCCAGTGCGGGTGACGGTGACCTCATAGAGCCGGCCATGCCATTGCCGGATCAGCTTTGTGCCGGGTTTGAGCTTCTTGTTCTGGCGTTTCGGTTTCGGCGGCGGCTCGCCCTTCGGCACGATGGTGGCGATGGCGGCGTCGAGCTTCTTCTTTGTCTCACGGTCGAGCCCGCCCAGCAGTTTGGTCTGCAGGGCATGGCCGACCGCAAGCTCGATCAGGCCGCGGCGCATATATTTGGGCAGCGCCGATCCGGTGAGATCGCGGAAGCGGGTTTTCAGCTCGTCGAGCGAGAGCTCGCCCAGGCGGGCGAGCTCCCTGTCGATATCCTGCGGAGTGACATCGTGTTTGACCATGCTCACGCCGCCTTGCCGGCTGGGGCCTTGGCGATGCGGTAGACCGTGGTCGTCTTATCCCGGGCCTTGCCGCGTTCGATCGCATAGCCCTTCTTCCTAAGACCCGTCAGCGCCGCCCGCGTCGAATGCGGCAACCAGCCGGTGGCCTCGATCAAGGCCGCGATCGAGGCGCCGTCCTTACGCTCGAGCAGCTTGATCACCGCCGCCGTCTTGCCGCCGGGCGCAGGGTCGGATGCGAGTTTGGACGCGGCTTGCGGTTTGACGCTCTTGGCCGCGCGAGCCGCAGGCGCCTCGGCGTGCATCTCCTTGGCGGCCACGGGCGCGGATGGGCACGGGGTTTTGCGGCCCGGTTTTACCGCTGCCGGAATCCTGGCCGGATCCGCATTCTTGGGTTGGGTGGCAGGAGCCAGCTCCGTCGCGACGGCGGGAGTGCCGTCATCGGCCGCCTCGCCGGCTCCCGGTGCGCCGCCGGCAATGACGCCGATCGCGACCAAGCCGAGTTCGGTGATGATGAGTCCGCGCGGCTCGTTGGTCTCTTCGGCGTGCCGCCAGACCGGCATCGCCCGTTCGCTCGGCACGTCTTCGAGCAGACCGCGCTCGATGAGGGCCTCCAGCGCTTTGGCGAACCGCGCCGTCAACTGGCTCGGCAGTTCGACCGCGCGGTCCTCGCGCTGTGCGGCTTTGGACAGAACAATAAGCTGGGCATCGGTAAGTTTTGCCATGATCGACCTCTTCGGGTTGCGACGGCATAGGCGCCGTCACCACCCGAAGCCCCGGATCGGCGCGATGCCAGCGGGGCTTGGTCGATGGCAGGGCATCATCGCCCCGTCCTTACGCCACAGCAATGCTTGCCGTGCCGGCGAAGGGAAGTCCTTTCTGCAGCGTTATACGAATTCTGGCAGAGCGGCCCGCCTTTCATCTGTGGTTCGATCCGGGCATCAACGACAAACCCATCGGATTTCGGCGCCACCAGCATGATCTGCTCACCGGGACCAATGACACCGCCCTTCGTATGGATCCCGGCCTGCGGCGCGCGGACATCGATGCGAACAAGTTGATCCAGTGCAGTGGTGCGGCGCTCAGTTGGTCAGTCCCCATGGGGTGATCCGTTTGGAACGTTAATGCATGCTCAGTTTGCTGGCCACGGCCGGTGTTGCAGCCGGTCCGTTCTGGGTTGGCAGCCTAGGCCGGCGCGAGCACGTCTTGTCGGCATTCGCACACGATTTCCAGGAGGTAGTTGAGAGCTTCCTACTCTGTCCGGCCTTAGGCGACAGTTGCCGCACAACTTCGCCGATATCAGGCTGATCGCTTCAGACCGACTCGCCGCTGGCGCTTTCAATATCGCTCTGTTGACGATCCAATCGCGCGCTGCTTAACTGGATAGACCAATTTGGTATGACTGGTCCGTAAGTTTTTCTTTCGGACATGTTTCATCGGAGGTCGTTGGCCAAGATCAGCTTTCAATCGCCAGGGAACGATCGGGAAACAAAATCCCGACGATGGAGGAAACAACATCATGGGTATAACGAACAGTCTTTCGCTGAAGGCTGCGACCTTCGTCGCTGTGTCAGTCATGACTTTGCCGGTGCTGGCCGCCGGGAGCGATGTGACCATCGTGCTCGACGTTCAACCGGATCAAGTGGACGCCTGCCAGGCGTCGAAGTCGCAGGTCGGCAAGGTCATTAAGCAGAACGTGACCGAGACGCTGACCGAGATTGACCCGGCCAGCGGCAAAGTGCTCCCGCGCCTTGCAACGGAGTGGTCGCAGACCGACCCGCAGACGTGGCGTCTGAAGCTTCGCGAAAATGTGAAGTTCCACGACGGCACGCCGTTTAACGGCGAGGCCCTTAAAGTGGCGTTCGCGCGCCTTCTCAACGAGAAGCTGGACTGCGAAATCCGCGTCAAATATTTCGGCGGCCTGACGGTCGATGTCGGCGTGCTCGGCGAGCACGAAGTCGAGATCAAGACCAACAAGCCGATTCCGATTCTGCCGACGCTCCTCAGCACCGTGACGGTTCCGGCGCCCAGCACGCCGCACGATGAATACTCGCGCCAGCCGATCGGCACGGGTCCTTACACCTTCGCCGATTGGCAGGCCGGCAAGAACATCGTTCTGAAGCGGTTCGATGAGTATTGGGGCGAGAAGCCGGCGGTGACGTCCGCGACCTATGTCTGGCGCCAGGAATCGACGGTCCGCGCGGCGATGGTTGCTTCGGGTGAAGCGGACATCGCGTTCAACATCGCGGTTCAGGATGCCATCGACCCCAGGACGGACTTCAGCTACCTGAACGCGGAGACCACGCGTCTGCGCATCGATGTGCCGATCGCGCCGCTCGACGACATCCGCGTGCGGCAGGCGCTGAACTATGCCATCGACCGCGATGCGCTGCAGGGAACGATCTTCAGCGAAGACGTCATCCCAGCGACGCAACTCGTCGTCCCCGGCACCAATGGTCATAACCCTGATCTGAAGCCCTACGTCTATGACCTCGACACGGCCAAGGAACTCTTGAAGCAGGCCGAGGCGGCGGGCGTTCCGGTCAAGAAGGAGATCCTGCTGGTTGGCCGTCACAACTTCTTCCCGAACTCGGAAGAGGTGGTTCAGGCGCTCCAGGCCATGTACAGTGCCGCTGGGTTGAACGTGAAACTGCAGATGACGGAATCGTCCGAATGGTACGATGCGCTGTTCAAGCCGTTCGCGGAAAGCCGGGGCCCTAACTTGTTCCTCGATCAGCATGACAACACGTCTGGCGACGCTTCGCTGACAATCTACGCGAAGTATCACTCCAACGGCGGTCAGTCTGTTCTGAACGACAAGGAACTCGACGATCTGATCGACCGCGCCAATGTGGCAACCGGAGAAGAACGCACCAAGCTCTACCAGCAGGCCTTCAAGCGCATCCATGAAGAACTGGTCGGCGATGTTGCGCTGTTTCACATGGTCGGATTCACGCGCGTAAACGGTCGTCTGGAATTCAAACCGACCCTTGCAACTAACGGCGAGCTTCAACTCGCGCAGATCAAAATCCGATAATATCGATGCCGGCCGCGGTACGCCGCGGCCGGCTTTACGCGTGAGGCTTTTGAAATGAGCGGATATATCCTGCGACGCGGGGGACAGAGCCTTGTAGCGCTTATGGCGCTTCTGGTGCTCGTTTTCTTCCTGTCCCGCCTGACGGGCAATCCGACCGATCTATATATGCCGATGGATGCTTCGCTTGAGCAGCGCGAGGCGTTTGCCACCAAGCACGGCTTCAACGATCCCTTGTATGTGCAGTTTGGAAACTTTGTCGCGAACATCGCCAAGTTCGACTTTGGTGACTCAATTTTCCAGGGGCGCCCGGCCATGACGGCCGCGCTTGAGGCTTTCCCGGTTACGCTGCGGCTCGCGCTCATTACCATGGTGCTCGCGCTCGGCCTTGCGGTGCTGATAGGCTCGCTTGCCGCCTATCGCCCCGGTGGTCTGTTTGACCGCGTGGCGAGCCTGCTTACGATCAGCAGCGCCTCGACGCCGGATTTCTGGCTGGCGATCGTCGGCATCCTCATCTTTTCCGTGACACTGGGCTGGCTGCCGACCTCCGGAACCGGAACCATCTGGCACTGGCTGCTGCCGGTGGGTGTTCTGCTTGTGCGGCCGCTGGGTCTACTGACGCAGGTGGTGCGCATGTCGATGATCAGCGCGCTGGCGTCGCCGTATGTCAAAACAGCGCGGGCCAAGGGCGCGCCGAAACGGCGCGTTGTCTTTGTACATGCGCTTCGCAATTCCATGCTTTCCGTTGTCACCGTGGCCGGCGATCAGGCCGCCGCGCTCATCAACGGAGCGGTCGTTGTCGAGACCGTGTTCGGTTGGCCTGGCATCGGGAACCTAATGATCGGGGCGATCAAGCAGCGCGATTTCGCGGTGCTGCAAGCGTGTATTCTTGTTACGGCTGTTGCGATCTTTCTGATGAACATTCTGATCGACTTCGCCTACTCCCGCCTTGATCCGCGGATTCGCGGCTAGGAGCGGTAATGAAACTCAACAACGCATTTTCTCTTTTGCGCGGCGACAAGCTTGCCTTCGCCGCGGCGATCTATCTCGCCGTCGTCGTGGTGCTCGCGCTGATCGGCCCGGAGCTGTTCGGGAAGACGGCGACGGCAATCAACCTGCGGGCGCGTAATCTTGCGAGTTTCGATCTGAGCCAGGGCTGGCAATACATTCTGGGCTCAGACTCCCTTGGCCGCAGCGTTCTGGCCCGCATAATGGTTGGCGCAAGGAACACGATCGGAATCGCATTCGGCTCGGTAATCGCCTCGCTTTGCATCGGCGGCGCGATCGGGATCATCGCCGGATTGAGCCGGGGGGCGCTGGGCAGCATCATCGTCCGTTCCGTGGACGTCATAATGAGCTTCCCATCACTGCTGCTCGCACTAATCGTTCTGTACGTTATGGGGCCGGACCCGGTGAACATCATCGTTGTTCTCGCGATCACACGTCTGCCGGTCTACATCCGCACCGCCAGGGCTGAGGTGCTCGAAATTCGCGAGCGCGCCTTCGTGTCTGCCTCGCGGGTAATGGGCGCGAGCGGATTTCATATCGCGGTGCGCCATATCGTGCCCCTCGTGCTGCCGACACTTTTGATCATTGCTGCGCTTGATTTCGCTTATGTCATGCTGGCAGAATCGGCTCTCAGTTTCCTCGGCATCGGCGTCCAGCCGCCCGACATAACTTGGGGCCTGATGGTCGCCGAGGGGCGTGGATACATAAACGTGGCGTGGTCGCTTTCGTTCTGGCCCGGTCTTGCGATCATGCTGACCGCCATCGCCGCAAATCTTCTTGCGAGTTGGTTCCGTCTGGCCGCCGACCCGACACTCGCAAAAGGCAGGAAATCACCGGATGCCGCCCATGCTTGAGCAGAACGTTCCTATCCTCGATGTCGAAAATCTCGTGATCGATTTTCAGACGCCGAGCGGCATTTTCCAAGCTGTCCGCGATATCAGCTTCCGGGTCGATCGCAACGAGAGCGTTGCGATCATCGGCGAAAGCGGTTCCGGAAAGAGCGTGACGGCCAACACGGTTCTGGGCCTGCTCGATTGTCCGCCCGGCCGCATCAAATCGGGAGACATTCGCTTTCGCGGCAAGAGTCTGCTGTCGATGCGCCTACGCGAGCGGCGCGATCTTTATGGCCGCAGCATTGCGATGGTGTTTCAGGACCCGCTGACCCACCTCAACCCCGTCTACCCCGTGGGCTGGCAGATCGCCGAGGTCTGCCGCATTCACGGCATGGCGCGCCGCGAGGCGAACGAGCATGCGCTCGAGTTGATGCTACATGTAGGTATTGTGGATCCGCATAAGCGTTTTAACGCCTATCCGCACCAGTTTTCGGGCGGTCAGCGCCAGCGCATCATGATCGCGATGGCAATGGCGATGCAGCCCGATCTTCTGATCGCCGACGAGCCGACGACCGCGCTCGATGTGACCGTGCAGGCCCGAATTCTCGATCTTTTGCGCCGGCTCCAGTCCGAGACCGGCATGTCGATGCTGATGATCACGCACGATCTCGGCGTCGCGGCTGACATCGCCGACCGTGTGGTCGTCATGCAAAAAGGCAAACTGGTGGAGGAGGGCTCCGTCGAGACCGTTTTCCGCTCGCCGAAACATGCCTACACCAAGCAATTGCTTACCGACCGGTCCGAAGAATACCGTTCTTCCAAAAGTCATGACGGGGAGACGCTGATCGAGGTCTCCGGTCTAAACATTCATTACGGCGCGCATCACGCGGTGAAGGATGTGGAGTTCTCTGTTGCCAAGGGCGAGATCGTCGGCATCGTCGGCGAATCCGGTTCCGGAAAGTCGACTGTCGCCAGCACGATCCTGCGGCTGAGAGAGCCGACGTCGGGTTCGATCCGCTATCGCGGCAAGGATGTCGGCGCTCTTTCGGGGGCGGATCTGCGTGGCTATAACCGTGCCGTCCAGGCCGTGTTTCAGGATCCCTACAGCTCGCTGAATCCGCGGATGAACGTCTTCCGTGTTCTGTCCGAGCCGTGGACATTGCATCCCGATGTGCTGCCGCGTGACAAATGGCGTGCCCGGGCGGCTGAGCTGTTGGAAATGGTTGGGCTGCAGGTCTCCGATCTCGAGAAGTTTCCCGGCGAGTTCTCGGGCGGGCAGCGTCAGCGTGTTGCGATTGCCCGCGCTCTTGCGCTCAATCCCGAAGTGGTGGTGTGCGATGAGGCCGTGTCGGCGCTCGACATGACAATACAGGCGCAGATCATCACGCTCCTTACCAGCTTGCGGCGCGATCTTGGTCTTGCGTATGTCTTCATCGCGCACGATCTGACACTCGTCGAGAAGTTCGCCGACCATGTGCTTGTTATGAAGTCCGGCGAAATCGTCGAGCAGGGCGCGACGAAGGATGTGTTCGGTTCACCCAAGGACGACTATACGCGCCGCCTGATCGCCGCGAGCCCGGTGGCGGACCCCAAGCTCCAGGCCGAACGTCGGCGTAGCCTTCAGCTCGCCTGAATCCTGAAATTGCCGGAGGTCCGCGCGGCGCTCCGATCTCCGGCGCGGCGGCTCAATGTCCCAGAAGACGGTCCGGCATGCCGGCCGGCGCGGGGCCGCCGGTCGCCCAATCCATCAGTTCGATCGTATGGACTATTGGAATACCGGTTCCGCTTCCGATTTGCGTCGCGCAGCCGATATTACCGGTGGCGATAAGATCGGGGGAAGTCTTGTTTATGTTCGCGATCTTACGGTCGCGCAGGCGCCGCGCGATCTTGGGCTGGAGAATGTTGTAGGTTCCGGCCGATCCGCAGCAGATATGCCCCTCAGGCACCTCGCGCACCGTAAAGCCGAGCATTTCGAGCAGCATTTTCGGGGGCTGCCTTATCTGCTGCCCATGCTGCATAGAGCAGGCCGAGTGGTAAGCGACGGTGAGCCTCTTGCCGTTCGTGCCTTTCAGATCGCCAAGCGTGGCCGCATATTCCGTTATGTCCTTGGCGAGGGCGCTGACACGCGCGGCCTTTTCCGCGTAGGCCGGGTCGTTCCGCAGCATGAATCCGTAGTCCTTGATCGTCGTGCCGCATCCGGATGCTGTAATGATGATGGCATCGAGACCCTTGCCGTCCATCTCCGCTATCCAGACATCGACATTGCGGCGCGCGAAGTCGAGCGCGTCATGCTCGCGGCCCATATGGTGCACGAGTGCGCCGCAGCACCCTTCTCCCTCGACATTCACGACTTCGACGCCGTGACGATTGAGAAACCGCGTCGCCGCCTCGTTGTAGTGAGGCTTAAGGACAGGCTGAGCGCACCCGCCGAGAATTGCGACGCGGGCGTGGGGTGCGCGAACACGCGTGTCGGGCTGCCGCGCGGCGCGTGGCAGCAATGGCGGCGCAAGCTCCAGCATCGCACCGATGTGAGGTCCGATCGCGGGAATGACGGCAAAAGCCTTGCGGAGCGGGCGGACAATCGCGGCGGCCGTGAGTGCGGAACGTAAGCGTGCCGGATAAGGCAAAATCCATGCGAGAATGCCGCGCATGAGCCGCTGATGCAGTGGGCGCCGGTAGGTCCTCTCGATGTGCGCGCGCGCATGATCGACGAGGTGCATGTAATGCACGCCGGATGGGCAGGTCGTCATACAGGATAGGCACGAAAGGCATCTGTCGATATGCTTCACGACATTCTCTGTCGCGGGCTTTCCGCCCTCCAGCATATCCTTGATGAGATAGATGCGCCCGCGCGGGCTGTCGAGTTCGTTGCCGAGCAGAAGATAGGTCGGGCAAGTCGCCGTGCAGAAGCCGCAGTGAACGCATGTGCGCAGCACCTTCTCGGAAATCCGCGTGGCGGAGTCCTCAAGCTGTTCGCGGCTGAAATTTGTCTGCATACTACTCTCCGAACATCTCCCGGCGGCATCAGCCGCCGGCGTACATCCGCCCGGGGTTGAATATTCCAGACGGATCGAACGCCGTTTTGAGATTGCGCGCGAGCGCGGCGAGCGGCGGCGCTAGCGGCTCAAAAACCTCGATCTGCCGGCGCGTTTCGGCGCTTGCACGCATGAGGGTTGCGTGTCCGCCGCACTCGCCAAGGGCGGCGCGAATGGCTTGTGCGCCAGCATCGTCCTGATCGGCTGTTGCAAGCCAGATCAGTCCGCCACCCCAATCATAGAACCAATCGGCATCGACGGCGCGCCCGATGCTTTCCGTGATAGCTGGCGCGGACTGTGGCGGAGCACTAATGCGCCACACGGCGCGCCCGCGCGGCTCGGCCACCGGTTCCGCCTGGGCGATGTCGCGCCAGAGCGCCCGCGAGTCCTCCCCGGCGACAGCGGTGACCTGGCCGTAAGGCTTGAGCATCCTCGTCACCTTATCGCTGCGGTATTCGACCGAGAACGGCGCGCCCTCGATACGTACAAGTGTAGACGGGCCGCGCGCGCCGCGCACATGCGCCGCGCCAGTGACCTCATAAGGAGAGCCGAGTGTGACGCTGAGGGCGGCAATCCCGATCTGGTCGGCCAGTCCTTTCAGTATCAGCGTGCGCTCGTCGCGCGGGCTGGGCAGCACCTTGAATGTCACTTCGGTGAGAAAGCCGAGCGTGCCCCACGAGCCCGACATGTACCGCGCCAGATCGAGGCCGGTAACGTTTTTCATCACGCGGCCGCCGGATTTTATGGCCTCCCCGCGCCCGTTGATGAAGCGCACGCCGAGCAGCGCATCGCGCGCGGCCCCGGCCATGATCCGGCGCGGGCCGGAAAGATTCGTGGCCGCCACTGCTCCGATGGTGGGCGTGCCCTCCGTGCCCAGAAGCGGGCGAAGATCAATCGGCTCAAACGGAAGATCCTGACCTTCAGCGTGCAGCACGGAAACGACATCCTGAAGCGGCGTTCCCGCGCGTGCGGAGACGACCAGCTCGCTGGGCTCGTAAAGCGTGATACCGAAAAGACCCGACGAACTCAGTGTCTCTGTGGCCCCGACCGGGCGGCCGACGCAGGCCTTGGTGCCGCCGCCGGAAATGGCGAGCGGAGTTCCGCGCCGTGCCGCCTCGGAGACGATGCGGCCCGCGTCTTCTTCATTATCCGGTGTAAGTATGATGGCCGCCTCCCTCAGTCCGCGCGAAGCTGCTGCAGCGGAAACACCTTGCCGGGGTTCAGCAGCCAGTGGGGATCGAAGACGGAGCGCACGCGCATCTGCTGCTTAAGATCGGCATCGTTGAACTGATAGGTCATGAGATCACGTTTTTCGATGCCCACGCCGTGTTCTCCGGTGAGGCAACCGCCAACCTCGACGCACAATTTCAGAATGTCTTCGCCCGCGTGTTCGGCCTTTTCCATTTCGCCCGGCGTGTTGATGTCGAACAGAATGAGCGGATGCAGATTTCCGTCACCGGCGTGAAAGACATTGGCGACCCGCAAACCGTAATGCGCGATGATCTCGTCCATGCGCTTCAGAACGTAAGGGAGCTGGCCCGTCGGGATCGTGCCATCCATGCAGATATAGTCGGAAATCCTGCCGGTCGCGCCGAAGGCCGCCTTCCGTCCTTTCCAGATCGCCGCGCTTTCGGCGGCGGAACTGGAGACACGCACGGAGCGGGGATTGTGCTTCTTTGATATTTCGAGAATCTGCGCCAGCGTGTGCTCGATTTCCGCCTCGCCGCCCTCGACCTCGATGATCAGCATCGCCTCGACATCGAGCGGATACCCTGCGCGAGCGTAATCTTCAGTGATGCTGATTGCTTCGCGGTCCATATATTCGAGCGCGACGGGTATGATGCCGCTGGCAATGATCGCGGCGACAGCCGCGCCAGCCTCCTCGACGGTCGCGAAGCCGAGCAGGATCGGCCGAGCGCTTTCCGCCGCGCGCAGAATGCGAACCGTTGCCTCGGTGACGATGCCGAGCTGGCCTTCTGACCCGCAGATCAGCGCGAGAAAATCGTATCCACCCGAATCGAGATGGTCGCCGCCGATTTCGACCACGGTCCCATCGGCGAGAACCATCGTCACGCCCATGAGATTGTTTGTCGTTACGCCATACTTCAGACAGTGCGCCCCGCCGGAGTTCATCGCTATGTTGCCGGCTATGCTGCAGGCGAGCTGGCTCGACGGGTCGGGCGCGTAGAAGAAGCCGGCCGGAGATACATGCTGGCTGATCGCGAGATTGGTGATGCCGGCCTGGACGCGCGCGGTGCGGTTGACATAGTTGACGGATAGGACCGTGCTCAGCCGCGAGACGCCGATGACGACCGCATCCTCAAGCGGGATCGCGCCGCCCGCGAGCGATGTACCCGCGCCGCGCGCGACGACCTTCACACCATTCTCCGTGCAGAAGCGAAGAACGCGTGACACTTCTTCCGTGCTGGCCGGCAGGACGACGGCCAGCGGCATCCGGCGATAGGCGGTCAGGCCGTCTGTCTCGAAAGCGCGGCGTTCCTCTTCGCTGGTGATCAGCGCCTCGGGCTCGACGAGCGCCGCGAGCCCGGCGATGATTTCCTCGCGTCGAGAGAGTATGTGCGGATCGGGCGGCGGAATTTCGATCATGGCTGCTCGGTGAGTTCCGCGAGCCTTAGCCCGTGCCGGAAGCGTGCAGCGTTTGAGACATAGGTTGCAGCCGCCGCGTCGAGATTGGCGTCGTCCTCCGGCGTCAGCGTTCTTATCGCCTTGGCGGGCGCGCCGACGATGAGAGAGCGTTCCGGATAGACTTTTCCTTCAAGAACGATCGCGCCCGCGCCGACCACGCTGTGAGCACCGATGACGGCGCCGTTCAGCACGATGGCGCCCATACCGATAAGGCAGCCGTCGCCGATCGTGCAGCCGTGAACGATGGCGCGGTGGCCGATCGTGCAGCCCTCACCGATATGCGCCGGAAAGCCGGGATCCGCATGTACGATAGCGCCATCCTGGATATTCGTGCGCGAGCCGATGCGGATGTCGTCATTGTCGCCGCGCAGCACCGCGCCGAACCACACGCTGACATCGCTGCCCATCGTGACCCGGCCGATTATCGTCGCGTCCGGCGCCAGCCAGGGAGATTGGCCCGCAGGGACATGCTCATCGAGTGAATAGACGGACATTTCACACCCTTGGCATCTGCGACTATAGAAAGACCAATTTGGTAATACCACTTATCGAACTGCTGCCGGGGTGTCAATTGCGCCGCTTCTCCGGCTCAGTCTCGGGGTCGCAAAGTTCCGCCGCGGGACAGTGGCTGGACGAGCGAGCGGTAAATGCCAAGCCAACCCTTGAGCGGTCGCTCCTCCTCATCAAGCGCCGCGAGCCGCGATGCAATTGCGTCGGAATCGACCTCAAGTTTGATGGCGCGCCCCGCGAGATCGATTGCGATCATGTCGCCGTCGCGGACAATCGCGAGCGGTCCGCCTTCCGCGGCTTCGGGCATCACCTGCCCGACGGCAAAGCCGCCGTTCAACCCGGACAATTGCCCGTCTGTAATAACAGCGATGTCCTCCGAGAGGCCCGCGCCCTTTACGGCGGCCACAAACCACGAAGCCGACGCTACGCCCGGGCCACCGCGGGCGCCCAACCCGCGCAGTACAACGACATCGCCCGGCCGGATTTGCCCCGCTTTGAGACTGGCAAGTGCGTCTTCCTGACTCTCGAACACACAGGCGGCACCCCGGAATGACACGCGCTTGCGTCCGCTGCCGAGCTTCATGATCGCGCCGTCGGGCGCAAGCGATCCTTTGAGGATGATGACCGAAGGACCAGGCTTCACCGGTTTATCCAGTGTGGCCATGTCGGAGCCAGCTGCGTGCGGCGTGTCCAGAATGTCGGACAACGCGCCGCTGCATGTCATGACTTCGAGATTCAGAAGTGGCGCAAGACGGCGCAACAATGTCTGCACGCCGCCGGCGGCGTCAAGATCTTCGATGCGGCTGGGTCCGTTCGGCTTGATCGCGCACAGCAGCGGAATGTCGGGGCCAATCTCGTCCACGATCTTGTAAACGTCGACATCCACGCCGCCCTCCGCGGCGACGCCTTGCATGTGACGCAGCATATTGATCGAGCCGCTGACCGACAGCCCGACGGTGACCGCGTTGCGGAACGCGGCAGGCGTCAGGATGCTGGAAGGACGGATATCATCATCGACCAGTTTTACGATCCGGTGGCCCGCCGCTTCGGCCAGGGCTAGCATCCGCTCGCTGCCTGCCGCGACCGGGGCACTCCCGGGCATAGTCATGCCGAGCGCTTCGGAGATGATGTGCATCGTGTTTGCGGTGCCCATTCCGGCACAGACGCCAGGGCTCTTTATGGCCTCCTCGCACATCTCCTCAATGGTTTCGGCCGTCACGTGCCCGGAGCCGAGTTCGCCGACCGACTCGAAAACGTCTTCTATATCGACCTTCTCACCGTGGAGAAAGCCGCACGCCTGGTAGCCACCGATGACGAGTATGGACGGAATATCGAGCCTCGCCGCGGCCATGAGATGAGCTGGCGCGGTTTTGTCGCAACTGCTCAGGCAGACCATGCCGTCGAGCACCGCGCCTTCGACCGCGACCTCGATGTCGTTCACCATCAAATCGCGCGAGGGCATCAGGTAACGTCCGCCAAGACCCGCACCGGTGATAAAGTCGCTTGGCGCCGCGGTTCTGATCTCGAACGGAACGCCGCCGGCATCGCGTATGCCCTGCTTTACCCGTTCGGCAACCTTATCGAGGTGACTGAAGCAGATCGAAAGCTCCGAAGACGTATTGACGACAGCAATCTTCGGCTTTTCCATGTCCTCGTTGGAAATGCCGAGTGCCCGCCACTGCGCGCGCCGGATAGCCCATCGGGTCGTGCCGCGTTCAAAATTTGAGCGGTAAGCCTTCATCACAGTATCCGTTCAGATATGTGGTTGCCGAGAAAGGCGCCTTGTTCCAGAAGGCGTGCCTGCACGGCGGCAACATCAATGTCGCGGAGCGCGAGCCGCTCACGCGATGCAAAGGCCGCTGCAACACCGGCCGCTTCTCCCATGGCCATGCATGTCGCCGCGACACGCATCGAGGCGTGGGCATCGTGGGAAGCCGACGCGCAGCGCCCCGCCACGAGCAAGCCCTCGATGCCGCGTGGCAGCATGATGCGGAACGGAAGCTGATAGTAAGTACCCGGCTTCAGGAACACCCAACGCGTGGCGCGTCCGGCGGAGTGCTCCTCAACCGGCCACGCGCTGCACGCAATCGCGTCGTCAAATCGCGCTTCGTTAAGAACGTCGTTGAGTTCGAGCCAGTAGTCGCCGCGCACCCGGCGGCTTTCGCGGATGCCGATCTCCGCGCCTATATCGGCGATGTAGCAATCCTCGAATCCCGGCACGAAGCGGCGGAACGCCTGTTCGTAGAGTGCGAGCTGCCGCCGTCCTTCCATTTCCGCCCAGGCGAGATCGTCCGAATCCAGAAGGTCCGGGGGGGCACCGTCGCGGCTGACGCGCGTGATGTTGAGATGCATGACGCCCGGGCGCGGCGAGAACATGCCGCCGGCTGTGCGCGGGAGCTGCAGGCCAGCTTCGACGGCGCGTTCCAGGCGGTCGTGAAGCTCAGCCCGGGTGATTCCGGAGGCCCGCTCGGTATCTACCCCGGCAAACCGGAACATCGTCGTCGGCGCTTGCAGAAGCGCCGGATCGTACTCGAATGCCGCCCCGGCATGAGCGGCGATGTCGCCATTACCGGTACAGTCGATGACAGTCCGGGCGCGCGCCGCCCAGCGTCCGGCACGGTCCTCGAAGATGACGCCTGAGACACGACTGCCATCCTTCATCACACCGACAGCGGCGGCGTGGAAAGAAACCCGTATACCGCATTCATCGACGATTTCATCGGCGACAAGCCGCAGCGTCGGAGCATCGTAAGGCATCGACGCGGTTTCCAGCCAGCGCAACGGCCCGTTGGCGCCACCCGCCTTTTTCAGCCGCTCGACCAGTTCGGCGACAAAGCCGCCGGCGACCTGCATGATCTCGTCGCCGTCAATCGTGTACATGCCGCAAATGCTTCCGAGCGTCACATTGGTGAGCGTCCCGCCCAGGAAGCCGTAGCGTTCCACGAGCAGAACCCTAGCTCCGTTGCGGACGGCGCTGACCGCGGCGGCGAGGCCGGCAGCGCCTCCCCCCACGACAAGTACGTCCACATCCTCCCGAACCGGTGTTTGTCGGGCAGGTTCGGTGACGAAGCCGATGTCCGGCTGAGAAGATCCCGCTGAGGGCATGAAGGCCTCCGTGCCGCCTGTTCGTAGAGCCGAATGGGCGCGAGGCTATCTGGCTATACCAATTTGGTAAAGTCAGATGTTTGAATCATGATAACCGTCCCGATCACGATTGACGATGTTAAACCGCGGTGTTAATTGGACAGACCAATTTGGTCTATCCGTAGAAACTGCCTTCAAGCAGATGCTGCACGAGGGGACGCTAAAAAGGGAAATATGAGATGTCAGACCGCAAGTTGAAGTTTTACGCGTGGGGGTATGAAGACGAGGTCGTCACTAAGGACGAAATCGCCAGCATGGAAAAGAAGTGGTCGAAATATCTCGGCATCAAGGACTACAAAGTCACCCCCCCGCCCACGCTTGATGAGATCACCGTCCCGGCATCGCGTGTAAATCCGCCCGCCAGCCTCGCGCGTATCTGCACGACCGAGAAGTATGAGCGCCTCGCGCACACCTATGGCAGCTCCGCGCATGACTACTCCCGCGCCTTTCGTCGCGATTTCAGCAATCCGCCGGACGTCGTCGCCTATCCGCGCAACGAGCGCGATGTCCTCGATGTACTGGACTGGTGCTCGAACGACAATATCGCCGTGACGCCCTATGGCGGCGGATCGAGTGTCGTTGGCGGCGTCGAGCCGACCCGTGACACGCGCTACAAGGGAACGCTCTCTCTCGATATGCGCTATCTCAACCAGGTGCTCGAGATCGACAAGGAATCTGAATGCGCCCGCGTTCAGGCAGGTATTTTCGGCCCCGAACTTGAGCGCCAGCTCAAGCCGAGCGGACTGACGATGCGTTTCTTCCTGCAGTCTTTCGAGTTCTCGACGCTCGGCGGATGGATCGCAACCCGCGCAGCCGGCCATTACGCCACCATCGCCACGCAGATCGACGATCACGTGCAGAGCATGCGTGTCGCCACGCCGTCGGGCATGTATGAGTCACGCCGGTTCCCGGTTTCCGGCGCCGGCCCGAACCCAGATCGCGTCTTTATCGGTTCCGAAGGCGCTCTCGGTGTCATTACCGAAGCCTGGATCCGTCTGCGCAAGCGCCCGACCTACCGCAAGTCCGTGACAGTGAAATTCGCGGACTTCTACAAAGGCGCCGATGCCGTCCGCGTCATTTCTCAGAGCGGGCTCTATCCGGCCAACTGTCGCCTGATTGACGCATTCGAGGCGGAATTCAACGGCGCGGGAGATGGCACGCATTCCATCCTCGTTCTCGGCTTCGAATCGGCCGATCATCCCGTCGATCACTGGCTCGCCCGCGCGATCGAAATCTGCGGTGATTACGGCGGAACGGCGGAAGTTCCTGACGCCGCGGAAAGCCACAAGGCCGGCTCGGCCGGTCAGTGGCGCGACACCTTCATCCGCGCGCCCTACTATCGCGAGCACGCGATCGCGCGTGGTGTCATGCGCGAGACGTTCGAAACTTGCATCACTTGGGATCGCTTCAAGGACTTCCACCAGAATTTCACGGACGCGATGCGCAAGGCCGTGCAGGATGTAACCGGACGTCCGGGAACGGCAAGCTGCCGCTTCACGCACATCTATCCGGATGGTCCGGCGCCGTACTTCACCTATCACGGTTATGGCGATCAGGACCGTCTTGTCGAGCAGTTCTGGGATATAAAGCGAGCGATCTCGTCAGCGATGGTGCGATTCGGCGGAACGATCACTCACCATCACGCACTCGGGCGTGACCATCGCGAATGGTACGACCGCGAGCGTCCGGACCTCTTCGCCAGGGCTTTCGAAGCAATGAAGTCCGAGCTCGATCCAGGCTGGATTCTCAATCCCGGGATTCACATCGATCCTCCAAAGTAAGCACGGCCGGAGGCCGGCCGCCACATGGCCGGCCTCTCGCTATCCGCAAATACAGAACAAAAGAAAGTCCAAGGGTATTGCCATGTCTGCCAAGATCCTCATTTTCGGCGCTTCCTACGGGTCGCTGCTCGCGACGAAGCTCGCCCTGGCGGGGCACGATGTCGATCTGCTGTGCCTGCCGGCCGAAGCCGACATCATCAATGCCGAAGGCACGGTCGTCCGCCTTCCGGTTCGTACAGAAACGGGTCCGGACCAGGTCGAAATCCGTTCGCGCTCGCTGAAGGGCAAGATCGCGGCGGTGACTGCCGATAATTGCGATCCGCTGGCCTATGATCTCATCGGCCTGGCGATGCAGGAGCCGCAATACGGCCATCCCGCGATCCAGCAGCTTCTCGAGAAGCTCGCCAAGGCGCGCAAGCCGTGCATGTCGATCATGAACATGCCGCCGCTGCCCTATCTCGCGCGCATTCCGGGGCTCGATGTTAAGAAGCTCCGGCATTGCTTCACCAAACCGGAAGTATGGGACAGCTTCGATCCCGCGTTTCTCACGCTCTGCAGCCCCGACCCGCAGGCTTTCCGCCCGCCGGAGGAGAAGGCGAACGTGCTGCAGGTTACGCTGCCGACGAACTTCAAGGCGGCGCGCTTCGACTCGGACGACCTGACGGCCATGCTGTGCGGCATCGGCGAAAGCGTTGATGCCATCCGCTATCCGCTCGGCGGCAAGGAGATCGAGCTTCCGGTGAAGCTGAAAGTGCACGACTCGATCTTCGTGCCGCTCGCCAAATGGGCGATGCTGCTGACCGGCAATTACCGCTGCGTCCAGAAGGACGGTCCGCGCTCGATCCGCGATGCGGTCCATACGGATATTGCCCAGTCCAAGGCGATCTATGAATGGGTGCAGCAGGTCTGCATCGCCTCCGGCGCGGCGCCGGAAGACATGGTTCCGTTCGAGAAATATGCCCGCGCTGCCGAAGGGCTGACAAAGTCCTCGTCCGCGGCGCGCGCGCTGTTTGCCGGCGCACCCAACATCGAGCGCGTCGATCTGCTGGTTCAGGGCGTCGCGGCGCAGGTCGGCCTGAACAATGCTGCGGTGGATGAGACAGTCGATCTTGTCAGCTCAAGGCTCGAACTGAATCGTCAGAAAGCGGCCTAAACATCTATCTCCCTCTCGGTCACCCTCCCGACCGCACCTCGGGCCCCAGCTTCGGCTGGGGCTCATTTTGTGGGCTCGACAGTGTACCGGTGCGCACGTTGATCCTGATCCCGCCTCGGCGGACCTTCTCTGGCGTTGCATCCTGTGGCTTAACCGCCAAACCATATTGGTATTACCAGCCGCGCTTGGGTATAATGCGCGTGCGGCAAGCTGACATTTCAGACTTGGCCCGCTTCTGAACCACGAGAGAGGGCGTCGAATGCAACAAGCTTCGTTGGTTGCCATCGGCAACATAATGTCTCTTGTGCGTGCAAAGCGTATCGAGGCGGGTGAGCGGCTTCCTTCGGAGCGCGATCTTGCCGAGCGTTTCGACATGAGCCGCGGCGTGATTCGCGAGGCATTGGCGACGCTCGAAGTCATGCGCTTTATCGAGCGCCGTCCCAACTCCGGAATTTATCTGCGCGATACCGAAGTCGAGGGAAGTTTCGAAGCGCTTGTGTTGCAAGCTCATCTCGGCCTGCCGATAAAGACATCCGAAATTGTACAGGCGCTCGAACTGAGACGCATCATGGAGGTACAGGCAACCCGCCTTGCCTGCGAGCGCGCCACGGCCAAGGATTTAAAGGGTATTTGTTCAATTCTGGAAGAGGCCGACAAACGGATAGCGGAGGGGAGGACGATCGAGGCAGAAGATCAGAGTTTTCATCTCGCGATTGTCGCCGCCACGAAGAATGAAGTTTTTCTGCGTGTCGTGAATGCCTTCTATGAAGTTTCGCGGCCCCGCCGCAAAATATATTTTCGTAGCCTCGATAAATCGGCACTATCGAGCCGGGATCATTACAGAATCTATGAAGCGCTTGAGAAGGGAGATGCGAACGCCGCCGCCGAGGCGATGGATCGCCATCTCCTGAGCGCCGCCGCGCACTGGAAGGAACTTCTCGCGGCCAATCCGCGCCAGCTCAAGCAGCTTGTCCAGGAAACTACGGACGAACATTGACCCACGGTCGCCCTCGCCGCTTCTTATTCCTCGTGCGGCCGGAGCGTTTGATCGCGCGGCATACGTTCTAAACCCCCTCTTACAGTTGGGCCGCAATTCTCTGCGCGTACATTTGTTGCCAGTTCCAACAGTTATGCAGGCCGAACGCGCGCCATGCAGATTTCAGCGGACATCAAAGACCAGGACGCTCGGAAGCCCGCAGTGAATGTTCGCTCCTGTAAAACTAAGATGCATAGCAAGCGCTGCGCACGAGCATAAAGCGCTTTGACAATCGCTAAATTGGTACTACCATATTGGTGGATCCAGTTTACTGGAGGAACTCGAGTGTGATAAGAGGCGCGAACCAAAAACTGATCGCTTGTTCCTGAGGGATTAGAACCTGCGCACAAAACCGCGCAGGCGCTTCGGGGACCGAAAAATGACGGGGAGAGTAATGGCCGAGGTCGAGCTGAAGAATGTTGTAAAAAAGTATGGGGCTCTTACTGTCGTCCACGATTTCAATCTGAAGATTGAAGACGGTGAATTCGTCGTCTTTCTCGGTCCGTCCGGCTGCGGAAAATCGACCACTTTGCGGATGATCGCCGGACTTGAGGATATCAGCGGCGGATCGATCCGGATCGGAAGCCGCGACGTAACTCATCTTGAGCCGAAGGACCGGAACATCGCGATGGTGTTCCAGAACTACGCGCTCTATCCGCACAAAACCATTTACGAGAACATGGCGTTCGGTCTGCGTCTGGCGAAAGTGCCGGAGCAGGAAATCGCCAAGCGGGTCGCCGATGCCGCGAAGATGCTGGACCTCGCGGAACTTCTCGAGCGGAAGCCGAAGCAGCTATCGGGCGGGCAGATGCAGCGCGTGGCGCTCGGCCGCGCTCTTGTGCGCAATCCCGACGTCTTTCTGCTGGATGAGCCGCTGTCTAACCTCGACGCTAAGCTGCGTGTACGTATGCGCGAAGAAATCGCCGCGCTTCATCAACGCATCGGCACGAGCATGATCTATGTCACGCACGATCAGGTCGAGGCCATGACGATGGCAGACCGGATTGTGATCATGAGGGCCGGGCTTATCCAGCAAGTTGGCGCACCCCTGGAAGTTTACGACAGGCCGGAGAACGTGTTCGTCGCATCCTTCATCGGCTCACCGGAGATGAACCTTCTAGAAGGAACAATCAGCGGCAGTGATGCCGTCATCGAAGGCATGCGGATACCGCTGGGCGGCAAGAGCGGCTTTGCCGATGGCACCGAGATCGTTGTCGGCATTCGCCCCGAACATGTCGAGGTTGGTAAGGGCGATCTGCAATTCAAGGTAAACCTCGTGGAACAGCTCGGAATTCAGACGTTGTGCTCAGGCACATGCAACGGTCTGTTCATGCGCATCATGATCGAGCGCCGCGACGATCTCAAGAGCGGTGATGTGCTTGCGTTCAACGTAGCCAAGGGCAAACTTCATCTCTTCGAACGGAGTACCGGGCTGCGAGTAACGCGGGCCGATAAAAAGTAACGACAAAAGGTATTTGGAGGAAACGAGATGACCGAGAAAACCGGAGACGGGCTATCCCGTAGAAAATTTCTAGCATCCGTCGGCGCGGTGGGCGCCGCCAGCGTGCTTTACACGCCAGCTGTCCATGCGCGAGCGAAATCGGTTCGGATGCTAAACAACGAAACGTCGATCGACACGATTAGAGCGCTTCGTGTTGCAGCCGCCGAGTATGAGCGTGCGACGGGCGTGTCGGTCAGCGTCGATTCGGCGCCGCTTGAAGATACGTTCACCAAACTCACGACATCGATCCGCGCCGGAAAGCCGTTCGATATCGCAACCGTACCGTTTGCTGCGCACATTCTTCTTCTGTCTGGCGAAGGACATCTCGTTCCGCTAAATGCGCTGACTGATAAGTACAAGTGGGGCCCAAAATCGCTGATGGAGATCGGCGACACGACCTACTTCTACCCTTATGATTACAATCTGGCATGGATCTACTATCGCAAGGATTTGTACGAAGCCAAGGGGCTCAAGGTTCCCACGGTGTGGAGCGAGCTTTCGGCAAACGCGAGCGCGCTACAGGGAGACGGCATGTTTGGTGCGCTGTTCCCGGTCGGCGCCAACGCCGCCGCGAACTGGTTGTCAACGGGCTTCATGTTTGCAGACGGGGTCAACATCTTCGACGACAAATGGAACGTCGCGCTCGACGCGGGCGATAATCTCGACAAGACGGGCGCCTATCTCGACCTCATGGCTGATCTTTACAAGCTCATGCCGGCCGGCGCGAATCAGGCGAGTTACAGCGAAACGATCTCGAACTTTGTCGCTGGGAAGGTCGCGCATGCGCCGTATTCTGGCCGCATCATCGAGGCGCTGGAACGCAATGCCCCTGATCTGGCGAGCAAGTTCGGTATCTTCCCGTACATGGCTTCCGCCGGGACAACGGAAATGGTCAGTATGGCCAATGACGGCTGGGTGGTTACAAAGAGCGAGAATTCCGAGGAAGCGCTGAAGTTCCTCGAATGGTTTACTGAGAACCAGTACATCAACTATCTGCACAGCGCGCCCATGCACTTCCAGCCCGCGCGTATGGATGTTTACGATGATCCGCGGTGGCTCGCCCATCCGATGATCGAGAAGCACGCGGGAATTGTATCGGAAATGAAACGATTTCTGACCGATCCCAGCGTGAAGATGACCGGCGTCGATACAGATGGGCCGCATCTGGATATGCGTCCGGCAAAGGTATTCGAGCGCTTCATCATTCCTGAAATGCTTGAAAACCGGTGCCTGAAAAACATGCCGGGCGAAGAGTGCGCGAAAGTCGCGGCCGACAAGATTCGTAAGCTGATCGCGAGCTGACGGCATCCAAAAGCCACGGAGCGCCGACCTTGTAGGCGCTCCGTCGACTCTGCCCGGCTCGGAGGAAGAGATGAGCGGAAAATCTACAATCTATGCGTTTTTGGGTGTCGGTCTTCTTACGACGCTCTGCTTTGTTGTCATGCCTGTGATGTTCTCAGTAAGCCTGAGCTTCTACAGGATGGAGTCGTTCGTCGGCGCGCCCGAATGGGTCGGCCTCTATAACTACACGTCGGTGCTGTCCGACTTCGAGTTCTGGCGCGCGCTTGCTAGCGGCAGCATCTATGCACTTCTATCCATCGTGTTGCAGCTTGTGCTCGGAATCGGCCTCGCGCTCATTCTCAATCAATCCTTTCCTGGCCGGGGATTGGTGCGCGGCGTATCGATTCTTCCATATCTTCTCCCGACGGTCATAGTTGTGCTGACATTCAAATGGATGGTAGATGGTTCTGTCGGCGTAATTACAAATCTTTTGGAGGCGTTCGGTCTTCCAGAAGTTCGCTGGTTCGAGACCCCGCATGCGGCCATGATGTCGAACGTTCTCGTGAGCGTGTGGATGTGGACGCCTTTCGTCACGACATGCTTCCTGGCGGGGCTACAAACCGTTCCAGACTCTCTGTATGAGGCCGCGCGGGTCGACGGCACCAACGCATGGCAACGCTTCATCCATGTCACATTACCGATGCTAAAGCCGATCCTGACAGTTGTGATTCTTCTGCGCGGCATCTGGATGTTCAACAAGTTCGATGTGATCTGGCTGATGACCAAAGGAGGGCCTCTTGGTTCGACCGAAAATCTCGCTGTTCTGTCGTATAGGCGTGCATTCACGCAATTTGATGTCGGCGGTGGAGCGGCAGTGGCGACTCTGTCGTTCCTAATCCTGTCGCTTGCAATATTCCTGTACTTCCGCGCATTCCCGCTGGAGACGGACTGATCATGTGGAATACTACTCTCAAAAAAAGCATTCTTAGTCTGGTTGGTCTGGGTATCGTCGTCTATTCGGCATTCCCCATTTACTGGATGATGGTTTCCAGCCTCCGGCCACCGGAAAGCCTGCTGTTCGAGACCTCGCTATTTCCGACTGTATTCACATGGGAGTACTATCAGAATCTTCTCGAGCTTACGGATTACCCAAAGCATTTCGTAAACAGCGTGATCGTCGCGGGCATTACCGTCGTCATCACAATGGTGCTGGCCGTCATGATCGCTTATGCCGTGGCGCGCTACAAAGTCCGCGGGAAGAAGGCGATTGTTATTGCTATGCTTTATGCGTACATGTTTCCACCACTTCTGGTGGCGATTCCACTCTATGCGTTCTTCATCAAAATCGGCCTCGGCGACAGTCTGATCAGCCTTGTGGCCGCTCACCTCACGCTCACTTTACCCTTGGGCGTGTGGTTCCTGTGGGGTTTTTTCCGCAACCTGCCGTTCCAGATTGAAGAGGCGGCGATGGTAGATGGCTGTACGAGACTTGGCGCCTTTCTTCGTGTCGTCCTTCCGCTGTCGGTGCCTGGTCTGATCACAGTCGCTGTGTTTTCGTTCCTCTTATCCTGGACCGACTATACATTCGCCGTGATCATGATCTCGAGTGATATGAACAAGACTATCCCCGTCGGGCTTGCTTCGATGATCGGGTCGTTCGACCTGCGATGGGGTGAGGTGATGGCGGGTTCGACTTTGATCGCGGCGCCACTGCTAATCGTATTTACATTCTTGAGTAAGTACTTTATCCAGGGTCTTGGTGCCGGTGCGGTGAAGGGTTGATCTGAAAGCAAAAGGGCGTTTGTCATGTATCCTGAGTTGAGAACGTTGATCGGCGGGGTGTGGGGCGGAGTGGGATCGCCGAAGGTTGAAGTTGTCAATCCGTTCGACGACTCCACACTCGGAGAAGTGCCGATGGTCGACCGCGCCGATCTTGTAGGAGCGGTCGATGCGGCGCGCGCCGGCTTCACTGTATGGAGCAGCATGAGCCCGATCGAGCGCGCGAACATCATGCGTCGCGGTGCTGACCGCGTGCGCGAGCGCGCGGAACAGATTGCTCACATTATCACGCTCGAGCAGGGCAAAATTCTTGCTGAGGCTCGCGTCGAGGTGAAGCTGGCGGCCGAATCGCTCGACTGGTACGCTGATGAGGGGCGGCGCGCTTACGGCCGCATAGTGCCCTCGAACACGCCCGACAGCTGTCAGATGGTGATCAAGGAGCCGGTTGGCGTCGTTGCCGCCTTCTCACCGTGGAATGCGCCTGTGATGACTGCGGTGCGCAAGATCGCGGGCGCGCTCGGAGCCGGCTGCTCGATGATCATCAAGCCCTCGGAAGAAACGCCGGGCGCGCTGATGGAGGTCGCTCGGTGTCTGCATGACGCCGGTCTCCCGGCCGGCGCGTTGAACATAGTCTACGGCGATGGTCCGTTTGTCTCCGGGGCGTTGATTGATGCGGCAGGGGTAGAAAAAATTTCCTTTACGGGTTCCACGCAGGTCGGCCAGGAACTGATGGCGCTTTCGGCGCGCACCGGAAAGCGCACGACCATGGAGCTCGGCGGCAATGCACCGTTCATCGTGCTGGAGGACGCCGATCCCGAGGCCGCCGGCAAGCTCGCGGCGCTTGGAAAGTTCAGAAACGCTGGGCAGATATGTACGTCTCCGTCGAGATTTTATGTGCATCAATCGCTGCTGGACCGATTCCTCACTTCTTTTGCTGCCGAGGCAGCTTCCATCGTGGTCGGTAGCGGGCTCGATAGCGCTACAACCATGGGGCCGCTTGCGAACAAACGCCGTCTCGAATCGGTCGAGCAGCTCGTTCACGCGTCCGTTGCCGAAAACTGCAAGATACTCACTGGCGGAAAACGGATCGGCAGCAAGGGAAATCTGTTTCAGCCCACCATCGTCGTGGGAACAACGGATCAAAGCACTCTCGTCAATACCGAACCGTTTGGGCCTATCGCGTCGGTCATGCCGTTTGCGGACACCGATGAGGTCATCGCGCGCGCGAACGCGTCCCAGTATGGCCTTGCCGGATACATCGTCACACCATCGGCGAGAAATGCGAGCTATGTCTCAAAAGGGCTCAAGGTCGGCGTGATCGGCATCAACACACATGTTGTACTGACAACGGAGACGCCGTTTGGCGGTATCAAGCACAGCGGGCACGGGCTTGAGGGCGGCCTCGAAGGCCTCGAATCCTATTTCGTGACCAAGTTCATCAATCACAAATACTGAGAGAGCCCTTGTCCAGGGTAACTCAATCAGCGTGAGTCAGCCTCCATTCACATGTAGGCCGGCAACAGGCACCTCGGAGCAGTTTATGTTGTTTGACTATGTTATCGTCGGCGGCGGCTCGGCCGGATGTGTACTGGCAAACAGGTTGTCGGCCAATCCGAACACAAAGGTCGCGCTCATCGAGGCGGGACCTGATACGCCGCCCGAAAACATCCCGGAATCGATCTACGGAGAAGGCTATCTCCCAGACTATTTCAGCCCCGCGCGCTACTGGACGCGTTTGAAAGTCTATCGGTCCGCGATCGGCAACAGGTCGATGGAAGAAGTTGTCCGTGACGAGACGCCGGAGAGATATGAGCAGGCGCGGGTCATGGGCGGTGGTTCTAGCGTGAATGCGCAAATCGCGCTCCGTGGCTTGCCGTCGGACTACAATGAGTGGGAGGCGATGGGCGCCTCCGGCTGGGGCTGGGAAAATTGCCTACCGTACTTCAAGCGCCTCGAGCGGGATATGGACTTCGACGGCGAGTATCACAACAAAGACGGTCCACTGCCAATCCGGCGCGTGTTTGACGGTGACTGGGCAGGATTTGCCCGTGCGTTCCGCGACGCGCTAGTCGAGAGCGGGTTGCCTTATTCCGCCGATTGCCATGCCACGTTCGAGGATGGCTGCTTCCCATATCCCAAGAACAATGTGTATGGGCGTCGTGTGTCCGCTGCGACTGCCTATCTGACGAACACAGTCAGGGCTCGAAGTAACCTGCATGTTTTTAGCGGAACCGAAGTGACCGGGCTTCTTTTCGCGGAAGGAAACCGCGTGAAAGGCGTAAAAGCGTTCCGCAATGGAACAACAGAGGACGTGCTTGGGAACGAAACGATCGTCTCCGCCGGTGCTTTGCATTCGCCGGCAATTCTAATGCGTGCCGGCATTGGTCCTGCCGATCATTTGCGCGAAGTTGGAATCAATGTGCGCGCCGACAGGCCCGGCGTCGGTTCAAATCTGCAGGATCATCCTCTTGTTGGCCTCGGCGTGCATTTGCGACCAGACGCGCGGCTACAGCCCAACATCAGAAATCCGTTTCTGATGTACACACGGTTCTCGTCCGGCATGGACGGGTGCCCAAAAGGAGACATGAAGATGTCCCTTGGCAACAGGTTCGACCAAAGCGCCGTCGGGCATCAATTCGCCGCGATTCGCGTTGGTCCGGATAAGGCATACTCGCGTGGCCATGTCAGGCTGAACGGGGCGGCGTTGACCGATGAGCCGATCGTTATGTTCAACCTGTTGTCTGATCCGCGTGATATGCAAAGAATGATCGACGGCATCAAGTTTGCGTACAACATACTGACGTCGAAGTTAGTCAGCGGTACCGTTCATTCGGTGTTCGCGGGGGCCTATACAGCGTGGATAAGGCGCCTTAGCAGCCCCGCCCCTCATATGCGCGCCATCACGAAGGTCGGCTCAATGCTGCTGGATGCCGGCGCAATAACCCGCAAGCCTCTGATGATGATCGCCGAGCCAAGAAAGTTCGCGATCGCGAAGATGATCAAGGATGACAAGGCCATCGAAGCATTCGCCCGTGCGACGGTGCTGGGAAACTGGCACGCGGTCGGTACCTGCCGGATGGGGAGAAGTAACGATAAGGGCGCAGTTGTAGATTCGAACGGCCGTGTTCTAGGTGTCTCGGGCTTACGCGTAGCGGATGCCTCAATCATGCCGAGCGTCCCATGCGCAAATACGAATCTTACGACGTTGATGCTGGCTGAAAGAATGTCAGACCTTATCCTCAAGGGCTGATCTGTCTCAATTAGATGGTGAGTATGGAAATGGCTGGAGCACTAGACGGTATTAGGATACTCGACTTTACACACGTCCAATCGGGGCCGACCTGTACCCAACTGCTTGCGTGGTTCGGCGCGGACGTGATCAAAGTTGAACGTCCCGGGGAGGGCGACATTACACGCTCGCAGCTGCGCGATGTTCCGAACGCGGACAGCCTATACTTCACGATGCTGAATTCGAACAAGCGTTCGATCACGCTTGATACGAAAAACCGCACGGGCAAGTACGTTCTCGAGGAACTCATCAAGATCTGCGACGTGATGGTCGAGAATTTCGCGCCAGGCGCTTTGGATCGTATGGGCTTTCCGTGGGAGACAATCCAAAGGATGAACCCGCGCATCATTGTTGCTTCGGTGAAGGGCTTCGGCCCCGGTCCGTTCGAAGGCTGCAAGGTTTATGAGAACGTTGCACAGTGCACCGGCGGCGCCGCCTCGACGACGGGCTTTCGCGACGGTCTCCCGCTTGTGACTGGTGCGCAGATCGGTGATTCCGGCACGGGTCTTCATTTGGCGCTTGGCATCGTTACGGCGCTCTATCAGCGTACGCTAACGGGTAAGGGACAGAAGGTTCTCTGCGCCATGCAGGACTCGGTGCTGAACCTGTGCCGCGTGAAGATGCGCGATCAGCAGCGTCTTGGCCGAGGTCCGTTGCTCGAATACTCGCAGTCTAGCGAAGGCATTGCGTTCGGCGATGCGGTTCCGCGCGCGGGCAATGATTCAGGCGGCGGTCAGCCTGGACGCATCCTCAAATGCAAGGGCTGGGAAACCGACCCGAATGCCTACATCTACTTCATCACTCAGGCGCAGGTCTGGAAGCAGGTGTGCGAGGTCATCGGCAAGCTGGAATGGATCGAGCACCCGGACTATGCAATGCCCGCCGCGCGCTTCTCCCGCCTCAACGAAATTTTCAACGAGATAGAGAAGTGGACGATGACCCGGACCAAGTTCGACGTCATGGACATCCTCAACAAGGTCGACATTCCATGCGGCCCGATCTTGTCGATGAAAGAGATTGCCGAGGACGCCTCGCTCTATGCGACCGGCACGTTGGCCCGCGTTGAGCATCCGGTACGTGGTACCTACATAACGGTCGGCAACCCAATCAAGCTGTCGGACAACGACGTTCCGGTCGAGCGCTCGCCGCTGCTCGGCGAGCACACCGAGGAAATTCTCAAGAACATCCTCAAGCTCGACCAGGCCAGTATCGACACCATCAAGGCCTCAGGAGCCATTGGATAGATCAGATCGGAACGGGCGTTTGCAAAGGGTGTCCCGCACTCGCCGTAACGCCAACGCCCGCCGGCTGCTGCCGCACAGCCGCTGGCCACATACGAGCCAGGCAGGCCATTCGCGAAAGCGGTGTCGGAAGAGCTCACTTTGCAGAGGTATCCAAGTTGTATGGTCATGCATGTCGTCAGCTTTCGAGGCACCAAATCGCACGCGTGAACCGCCACCCGAGATTCGGTTGACTTCCTCTGCAAAGGAAGCACTTCGTGGTGGTGCCGCTGAGCGAATGTGGCCCGTACAATCTTCGATACGGTGCAGGCGTCACGACCTGCCAGCGGCACTTTGACTTTCGGGCGGTTCGATGCCTGTCGGCACAATGCCATGTTCTTCCATCAGACCGATGATCTCCGCTTCGATTTCCGCTTTGCTTTGGGTGTCTGGATCGATATTGCCCGACAGAATCCCGTTGCAGAGCGCACAGGCCAGCTTCAGGTGAGACACGATCTCACCGCGGTTAGGAGACACATAACCGCGCGGCCGCGGGTATCCGACACCGCGCCACTTCTTTAGGAGAAGTTTGAGCAAGTCGCGTTTGGCCAATCGGCCATATTTGTATTGCTCGCGGATGAAATCCCCATCCGAGAACCGAAGCCGTGGCGGCAGCGTGTGGTCGAGGGCGATCGCCAAAAGCATCGCCGCTCCCGGTTCGGTCAACGGCTCGCCGTCGAGCCTCTTGCTGCTGCGCTCGTCGAACACATGCTGCATGATCAGAACCTCGCGGCACGCGATCGTATGATCGATTTTCCTCTGTCCCTCCTCATCAAAAGGCCCGAAGAACTTCGGCCCGGTTAGGCGGTCGATGACGATGTCGTCGGGATGCGGCAGGATCGATGGTACAGGCTTGCCCTCTTCCTTTGCCTTTGCGAGCTCCGCGCTCTTTTCCGCTTTATAGGTCGACCAGAAATTATTGCTGATCTCGATCGCCATGGCATGAGCGCGATCAGCCTCCTTGAACTGACCGATGACCAACGCCCCCGCGCGCGAGTTCCCTTTGAGAGCGGCAACGGTCATTGCCTGGATCACCGCTTCGCGTGCAGATACGTCTCGGATCTCATCGCCTTCACGAACGGATATGGTTTTGTCCGCAGCGCGATGCGCGGCGGCAAGGGTTGGCTGCTCCGCGAGGGTCCGGTCGGACGCAGCGGATCTCTTGCGCGGCCGGCCTTTGAGATTGCCGGACTGGCCTTTCTGGAACCGCGTGTGCTCCGGCGGCTTCTTGTAGCCGGTCCCGAATATGATCGCCTTCTTGGCTTCTTCGTATTTATCGGGCTTCCTGGACTTGTCGGGTTCATCGGAGTTATCGGACACAGCGCTTCTCCTTGCTCTGTTTGCTGCTGGGAACCGGTCGGGCTTCGAGCGCGCGGGCCTGCGCAACCGCATCAAAATCGCGGCCGTCATCGGCAAGGCTTGCCCGCTTGCCGGTGTAGCTCTGCCAACGGGTGACGATGGTGTCGCAATAGGCCGGATCGTATTCGAGCAGCCGGGCATGGCGACCACAGAGTTCCGCCGCGATCAGCGTCGAGCCCGACCCGCCGAACACGTCGAGCACGATCTCGCCCCGGCGCGAGCAGTCGCGGATGGCGTCCGCGATCAGGGCGACCGGTTTGACCGTCGGATGCATGGAGAGCTCCTCCATGCGTTTGGCGCCGATACTGGTGATGCCGGCATAGTCCCAGACATTGGTGCGGTAGCGCCCGGTCTCGCCGAGGCCGAAACTGTTGGTGTGCGACGCTGTGCCGATCTTGAAGACGAAGACGAGCTCGTGCTTGGAGCGATAGAAGCTCCCCATCCCGCCATTACTCTTGTTCCAGACGCAGAGATTCTTGAATTCAGAGAACACCGCTTCCCCGGCATCGAGCAGCTCGCGCATATGGCGCCAGTCCATGCAGATGAAGGCGATGGCCCCATCCTTCGCTGACGCTGCGGCATTGCCGAGTGTGGTGGTCAGGAATTCGGTAAATTGGGCCGGGCTCATCTCCCCGGCGGCAAACGCGAATTCGCGATGCTTGATCGCGCCGAGCCCACCGACATGGCCGTCGATCGGCACATTGTAGGGAGGATCGGTGAAGATCAGATCGATTCTCTCGCCGCCCACGAGCCGTGCGACATCCATCTCTGCGCGGCTGTCGCCGCACAAGAGGCGATGACGGCCCAGAAGCCAGAGATCGCCGGTCTGCGTGACCGGGGACTGTGGCAGGTCCGGGACGCGATCTTCCTCTGCGTCTCCCGCATCAGGCGAGGCCTCCCGAGCCTGATCGAGCGTCAGGTCGATCTCGGCCAGCGAGAAGCCGGTCAGAGACAGATCGAAGTCGATATCGATCAGAGCCTGCAGCTCAATGGCCAGGATCTCGGTATCCCAACCGGCATTGAGCGCCAGCTTGTTGTCGGCGAGCACATAGGCGCGCCGCTCCTCAGTGCTCAAATGCGCCAGCTTCATCGTCGGCACGGCCGCCATGCCGAGTTCTTTGGCCGCCATCACCCGGCCATGGCCGGCGATGATCTCGCCGTCCTCGCAGATCAGAACGGGATTGGTGAAGCCGAACCGCCTTATGCTGTCGGCGATCTGGCACACCTGTTTTCGGGAATGGGTGCGGGCATTGCCGGCATAGGGTCGCAAACCCGCAAGCGGGGTCATTTCGATTGTGGGGTTGGTTTCGATCATCAGGATCTCGCTGTTCTTGATTGCCGCACATGCTGTGGCGGTCGCTCATCCGAACAGGATGCGAAAATCCATCGACGGAACAAGGGCTCGCGAACGAGCCCAGCCCCTCATACATAAGTACAACAACGACGAAAAATAGGACAAACTTCTTCGAAGGGTTTTCGAAGCATCTTCGAAGGTCGTTTGAAGGGGTTTTGAAGGGTAAGCCTTCAAAAGCCGGTCGGGTCTGTTTCCTGTGGATTATGCCCGATACATCGTGACCCGCGGCGGATCAAACGGCAGCGGCGCGCGCGAATCAGAAAACCACACCGAACGTCGTAACCACGACTAGGCGCGCGCGGAAGTGACACCAGCCTCATGTACTGACGCGGTTTGCCACACCATCATCCCTTTTCGCTAAAGCGCAATCGCATCCCACATATCGGCTCGCCCGTTCCGCCTAGCCGCAATCCGGAACCGCTCAATGCCAAAGCCATCTCGGCAACCGGCAAAGCGATCCCGAAACACGACATTCAGATCCCGGCAAACAGCAATTTCGATCCCGGATAACGACAATCGGATCCCGCATAACGGCCGCCGATTTCCCTGTTTTTCGGTCGGACGTTCCCTGTTCCCCGGCGAAATATACCCGCGACGTCTCGAGCGCCGCCACGCTAAACGACTGAGAACAGGGCATTTGTTCGCGGAATCAGGAAGCAACGGCAGGCAAACAAACGAATTTGCCTGTTTTTCGAAACTATCAGGGAATTAGCCGGAGACAGGTTCGGAGGTGACTGCGTGCACCGCCAGATAACTTATTGTTTTTGCTGAACTTTTTAGAGGGCTGGCACACCCTACGTAAGTACGGGTAACGTCGACATAATTTCGCCCGGCCTATTCTCCGGGCCCCCCAAATTCCCAGTCCGCAGCCGCCCATCCACCGCTTTTTAGGCCCGATTCTCCCGTGCCCAATGCACCACTACGGTTGTGGCGGTTTTCGATGCGGAAGGATGCAGAAGAGCAGCTTCCCGGCGCCAAACAGTTCTTGAACGTTTACTAGAGAACTCCAAGAGCCTGAATTCTTCGCTGGAGTGCGCCCGATACATTTCCAGGGTTCGCCAGATACTGAAAGGTTCGACCCACGCCTCCGCCTGTAACGCTCACTTCACAACGGCACGCACGGCCAATTACGCGGAGACAAGTCTAATCGTGTCGCCATAGGCAGCATCCGGCCAGCTGCGACACCGACCGGATACCAAGATCGCTGTTTACTGAGCTTCGAACTTTGGCGCGTTCTGGAGATTGTCCCGCGTGTTCAGCACAAGCTTATGCTCGAAGGTGGTGTCAGGAGAGTTCGCTTTCCTGCAACGCGCGCTGCAGCGACACGGCCGCGAGGCTCGCCTGCTCCTTCGCCACGTCCAAATGAAACACGGCCCTCATCAGGCTTGGACTTTCGACCCCAATGCGGATGCCGTCCGTCGCCAACGAACGCGCGATCTCGCCGGTCGAAAAACCCGTGCCGGACACGTCGAAGAACACCAGATTGGTCTCGACCTTGTTCCTGACCAACAATCCGGGGATGTCGCGAATGGCGGCCGCGAAGATCTCGGCATTGCTGTGATCCTCGGCGAGGCGCTCGATATTATTGTCGAGGGCATAGAGCCCCGCCGCGGCGATGATGCCGGCCTGCCGCATGGCGCCGCCCAGACGGTGCTTCCACACATCGGCCTCCGCGATGAAGGCGCGGGATCCCGCGAGAACTGCCCCGATGGGGCAACCCAGCCCCTTCGACAGATCGACCCAGACGCTGTCGAAACCGCGCGCTTGCTCGCGCGCCGAAACCCCTGACCGAACCACCGCGTTCATCAGACGTGCCCCGTCCATGTGCAGAGCGAGGCCGTTCTCGCGCGCGACATCGCGGACGCCGTCGAGAATATCCTGGGGCCAGACGCTGCCGCCGCCGCGGTTGCTGGTCTGCTCGACGGCGACAACGCGGCTGCGCGGGGATTTCAGCCGTTTTGCACGAAGCGCGTTCCGGACATCGTCGCCGGAGAAGACCCCGTTCGGCGAGGCGATGCCCCGGATCACGGCGCCACTGATCACGGCGGCCCCCGCCCCCTCCGAGCCGATGATATGCGCGGTGTCCGCCGCGACGATCTCGTCGCCCGGCCGGCAGTGAACCGCGAGCGCGATCTGGTTACACATCGTGCCGGACGGCAAAAACAATGCAGCCTCCTGGCCAAGAAGGTCCGCGACGCGCTCGCACAGCGCGTTGACCGTAGGGTCCTCGCCCCTCTGCTCGTCGCCGACCGCCGCGTCCATCATAAACCGCCGCATGGCCGCCGATGGCCGCGTTGCGGTGTCGCTGACGAGATCCACGGAGATCGGAGGCATCAGGCCGGGACTTTCACGACGTCCCGCACCACCGCGAGCGTGGCATCGATGTCGTCGGTGTTGTTGTAGGCATGTATGCCGAACCTCAGCTGGCCGCGGCGGATAGTATGGGCGACCTTCTCCTCCGTGAGCCGCTCCGAAAGCGGCTGGACCAACGGATCGCTGGAGAAGCCGTGCCCGCCGGCGTTCAGTTCGCCGATCGTCACGATGTGCGACTGTTCGGGACCCGAACCGGGCACCGCGGGGTTGATGCCCAGATCGCGCAGCCCCTCGTGCAGGCGCGTCGAAAGCGCCAACACGTGACGTTCGATCTGGTCCGCGCCAAGGCCGAGCAGCAGATCGATGGAGGCATCCGCGGCATAGGCGCCCGCAAGATTGAAGCTTCCGACCTCGAATCTGCGGCCGTCGTCCTGATACTCCCAGTCGAATCCGCCCATCGTCGAATGGTCGTCGGTTTTCTGCATGACGGCTGCCCGGGACAGATAGGCCGGAGACAAGCGGTCCATCCATTCCGGCGCGACATAGAGAAAACCGTAGCCATAGAGACCGAGCAGCCCCTTGGAGGTCGACGTCGCGAAGGCATCGACGGGCAGCGCGGAAAGATCGTGCTGGAATATCCCAGCGGACTGGACTCCGTCGACAAGGAACAGGGAGCCTCGCTTTCGGGCGGCCTCTCCGAGCCGCACAAGATCGGTGCGGTGTCCCGGAGCGAAAGTGACGGATGCGGCGGCGACGACGCGCGTCCGTGCGTCCATGGCTTCGATCAGAGCATCGACATCGACCGCGCCTTCAGCTGTTGAGGGCACGGCGCGCACCTCGACGCCGCGATCGCGCTGGCGCAGCCAAGGATAGACATTGTTGGGGTGTTCCGCATCGCTCGACAGGACGACGTTGTCGCCCTCTTTCCAGTCCAGCGCCCAAGCGATGCTGTTGACACCATCGGACACGTTGCGCACCGCCGCGACCGATTGAGGCGCTACGTTCATCAGCCTGGCGAACTTTTCCTTTGAGGACGTAACGCGCGTCTCGTGATCCGTCCGTACGGCAGACGCCATCGCGAGATGATCGAGAAACACGTTTATCGAGGCCCTCACGTCGTCATGAAGGATCATTTTGTCGGTAATCGACAAATAGATCTTGTCTCGAAGAACTGGAAAGCCGGCCCGGAAATTCTCGAAGGGCGATCCGTTGTTCTGCGCAATATGTGTCTGTGACGGCATCATCGAACTCTTCTGCTCGCGATCAATGGAGAATCTGGCTCAAAAAGGATTTTGTACGTTCGTTTTCCGGCGCTTCGAAAAACTTCTGCGGGGGGGCGGCTTCGACGATCTCGCCCGCGTCCATGAACACGACGAGATCGGCGACTTTGCGCGCGAATCCCATTTCGTGCGTCACGCAGATCATGGTCATGCCCGCTTCGGCAAGCTCCGTCATGACATCGAGAACTTCGTGGATCATCTCTGGATCGAGCGCGGAGGTCGGCTCGTCGAACAGCATGACCTGCGGCTTCATCATGAGTGCCCGCGCGATGGCGACACGCTGCTGCTGCCCTCCCGACAGCTGGCCCGGGAATTTCAGCGCCTGGTCGGGAATGCGCACGCGTTTCAAAAGCTCGCCGGCACGATCCTCGGCCTCCGAGGTCGAGACGCCCTGCGCGAGAACCGGACCGAGCGTCAGGTTTTCGAGAACGGTGAGATGCGGAAACAGATTGAAGCTCTGGAACACCATGCCAACCTTGCGGCGCACCTGGTCGATCGCGCGCAGATTGTCGGTCAGCTCGATGCCGTCGACGACGATCTTTCCCTCCTGGTGCTCCTCGAGCCGGTTCACGCAGCGGATCGCAGTCGATTTTCCCGAGCCCGACGGGCCGCAGATCACGACCTTCTCGCCCCGCCCGACCGTCAGGCTGACATCGCGCAGAACGTGGAAGTCGTCGTACCACTTGTTCACGCCGATCAGCTCGACGATGTGCGGCGTTTCCGTTTGGGTATCGATCATCATGTCAACGCCTCACAATCAGGTCGCGCTCGACGCGCTCGCTGTATTTCGACATGGCGAAACACAGCACGAAATAGAGAAGGAAAATGAAAAGATAGGCCTCGATGCTGTACCGCACCCAAAGCGGATCCTGTATTGCGGTCGAGGTGGCGCGCAGGACATCGAAAAGGCCGATGATGCCAACAAAAGTCGTGTTCTTGAAGGCGCGGATGATCTCGTTCATCATCGACGGCAGCACGATCCGCATGACCTGCGGAAGAATGACCCGCGTCGTCTCCTGCCAGTAGTTCAGACCGACGGTGTACGCGGCCTCGTACTGACCCTTCGGGATCGCCTGAAGCCCTCCGCGGACAACCTCCGCCGCATACGCGGAGAAAAACGCCGTCATCGCGACCTGCGCCCGCACGAATTTGTCGATGGTCAAGCTTTCGGGCATGAACAGCGGGAACATGAGCGATGCCATGAACAGCACCGTGACGAGTGGAAGACCGCGCACAATCTCGATGAACCCGACGCACAAAGCCCGAATGGCTGGCATGCGCGACCGCCGTCCAAGAGCAAGGAGAATTCCGAAGGGAATGCCACCGACGACCGTGCCAACAAACATGATCAGCGTGAGTGGCAGCCCACCCCATTCGTGGGTGCCGATCGGGCGCAATCCAAAAACACCCCCCAGCATCAGCACGAGCACGGCAATGACCGCGACGCACCAAGCGCCGAAAAGACTGTAGGACCAGAACCGCCGAATGGTAGAAAATGCGGCCATCCCGAGGATGATCGCAATGGCCGCGACACCTCGCCAGTGTTCGTCATATGGAAACGTGCCGAACAGCATGACGCGGTACTTTTCGGGAATGACCGCCCAGCATGCTCCGACCGCAGCGTGGCATGTCTCGGCGTTCGGCGTCCACCAGACGGCGTCGACGACCGCCCAGCGGACAAACCCCGGCAGCGTGACGAAAAGCGCCCACAGTGCAAACAGGGTCAGGGCCGAGTTCCAGACGCTGCCGAAGAAGCCGCGCTGGATCCGGACGAACGCACTGTCCCTACGCCGGGGAGCCGGACGAATAGGGCTGTGTGAGACGATGGCGGTCGATAATGTCATGATGTCAGCGCTCCGTGATCTGTGCGGAGCGATTGTAGGCGTTCATCATCAGCGCGATGACGAAGGAAATCGCAAGATAGATCGACATCATGATCGCAATCGCTTCGACCGTATGCCCGCTGAGCGTGATGATCGTGTTGTTGATGTTGAAGAGTTCCGGATACCCGATCGCAACCCCGAGCGAGCTGTTCTTGACGATGCTGACATACTGCCCGGCGGCAGGCGGAATCATCACGCGCAGCGCCTGCGGGAAGATCACCTTACGGTACGTATCGAATCCGCCAAGCCCGATGGTGCGAGCCGCCTCGATCTGCCCCCGGCCCACGGACTGAATGCCCGAACGCACGATCTCGGCGATGAAAGCGCCAATGTAGAGCGACAGGCCAAGAGCAAGTGCGAGGAATTCCGGCGAGAGCGTGAGGCCGCCACGGAAGTTGAAGCCGCCGAGGGTCGGCACCGACACGGACAGATTTCCTCCGGCGAGCCAAAACACGAGGAAGGTGAAAGCCGTGATCAGTCCCCATGCGTGGGAGGTACGCATGATCTTCTTTCCGCAGACGGAAAGAGCAGCATAACAGAGCATACCGAGGATCAGCGCGACGAACGCGCTCAGAACAGCGTCACTTTGCGTCGGCCAAGGGATCGTCAGTCCGCGATTGCTGACAAACGCAACATCGCCAAACGTCCATGCACTGCGCGGCAGCGGCAAAGTGGTGATCAGCGTGTACCAGAAGATCAGCTGGACGAGTTGCGGCGTGTTGCGGAAGACCTCGACGAAGGTCGAGCAAATAGTGCTCACCAGCGGATTTCGTGACAGACGCCCTGTCCCGACAACGATCCCGACGAAGGTTGCAAAGAAGATCGAGACAACGGCGACTTTTGCGGTGTTCAGGATTGCGACGCCGTACGCCTTCAAGAAGCTGTCGCTGGATGAGAATGGGATGAGCTTCTCGCCGATGTCGAACCCGGCCTGATCAGACAGAAAGCTGAAGCCCGTCGAAATACCCTGTCTTGACAAGGCGCTTTGCGCGTTTGCGATGAGGAAACCGCCGATAAACAGAACCGAAGCGACAACCGCGATCTGATAAAGAATGGCGCGCGAATTCGCGTTGTTCCAAGCGCCGCGAAGAGACACGGACGCGGGCGGCGGCGGACGGCGGGCGGACATCGACTGACCTCGGATCGTACATGCAGGGAGTGACACCCGCTGCCGCCGCAAGCGGCAGCGGGCCGATTGTTCAGTTGAACGGGGGCGCGTAGATCAGACCGCCATCTTTCCACTGCGCATTGAGGCCACGCTCGAGTTTCAGCGGTGAGCCCTTTCCGAGTGTCCGCTCGAAGACCTCACCGTAATTGCCGACCTGTTTGATGATCCGATAGACCCATTCGTTGTCGAGGCCGAGCGTCTTGCCGAGATCGCCGGACGTGCCGAGAAGACGAGCGATGTCGGCATTGTCCGATTTCTTCATCTCGTCAACGTTCTGCGATGTGACGCCGAATTCTTCGGCGGCCATCATCGCGTAGACCGTCCACGCGACGATGTCGCGCCACTGCGCATCGCCCTGCCGGACGACCGGTCCCATCGGGTCCTTACCGTAGACTTCAGGCAGAATGACGTAATCGTCCGGGTTGGACGCTGCCGTCGCGCGACCCGAGCTGAGGCCCGACGTCGACTGCACGTGCACGTCGCAGCGGCCGTTGAAGAACGCATTGTTCAGTTCTTTGCGGTCCTCAATGACGACTGGCGTGTACTTTATGCCGTTGGCCCGAAAAATGTCTGCGACGATCTTTTCGGACGTCGAGCCCGGCTCAACGCACACCGTCGCGCCGTCCAGATCCTTCGAACTCTTGACGCCTAGATCCTTGCGCACCATGAGGCCTTGGCCGTCGTAGAAAATCGGAGCAACAAAATCCAGACCCAGGCTGGAATCGCGGCTCAACGTCCAGGTGACATTTGCGACGAGAACGTCGACTTCGGACGTCTGCAGCGCGGTAAAGCGCGTTTGGCTCGTGACCTTGACGAACTGGGTCTTGGTCGCATCGCCCAAAACGGCCGCCGCGATGGCGCGACACGTGTCGGCATCGATACCCTGCCATTCGCCCTTGCTGTCCAGACCGGAGAAACCGGGCCGGCCGCCATTCGCGCCGCAAATGACCTTGTCCTGTTTCTTGACCGAATCGACGGTGGCCTGAGCCGCAGCCGTGTCAACATACGTGCTCGCGGTCAGACCGGTCGCAGCGGCAATCATCATCAGTTTTCTCATAACCAACCCCATCCTTGTCACGATTGCTCGGGCGCTTCTCCACGAGCATGGTCCCACGGCCCTTTTTGGTTAGTGTCCTCGGCGGGGCGGACCGCAGGGCGCCCGCGCCTTGTAATCACATCCATCCGATAACGAAGGCCGGCATCGAGATGTGCGCGCATGAGAGTGCTGGCGCGCGCGCCGTCCCGGGCCAGGATTGCCTGGACGATCTCTTGATGCTCACGCAGAGAGGAAAGAACCCGCTCGGGATTGCGATGCCGTACGATCCCGAACGGAATGCGGAACCGAAGCCGGAAGGGCCTGTACATTTCGAGGAGGCGGCGATTGCCGGCGAGACGCATGATCTCGAAGTGAAACTCGACGCCGTGATCGTGTACGACGGTCATGTCGAAGGCTTCCGGATCTCGCAGCGTCGCCTCGAAGGACACCGCGTAAGCCTCTAGCTCCTCAACTTGCCCTCTTTCGGCGGCGAGCTGAGCCGCAAGGCCCTCGATCGCCCCCCTTAGCTCGTAAAGATCCTGCAGATCTTCGATCGAGAACGGCCGCAGGATGGTGCCGCGCGTAGGATGGCTCTCGAGGACCCCCTCACGGACGAGATCCTTGATCGCTTCGCGGATCGGGGTACGTCCGAGGCCGAGCGTTTCGGAAAGGCCACGCTCCGAAAGCGGCTGCGTTTCCGACACGTCGCCGCTGAGCAACATCTGTACGATGCCTTCGTACGCCTTCTCGCTATCGCGTTGGTTTTGCTTCGACATCCCACTGGTATACCATTGGGATGCCGGCAGCGCCAGCCTGTAGTTAGTGCACGAGCTGCTCACCGTTTGCTCAGGCATATAAGGAGAGCGAGCCGGCTTCGCGCCTGACTGAGCGCCCTGATACGCACATTAAAGCGGCAGATCCTCTGCAGATATCGCGACGCGGATTCCCGCGACATTTGCAGCACAACCGTGTTGGCCAGCTCGAATCCGCGCCAGATAACTTATTGAGTCTGCTGATTTTTGAATGCAGTCATACCCTACGTAAGTACGGGTATCGTCGACATAATTCGCCCGGCCCATTCTCCGGCCCCCCAAGTTCCCAGTCCGCAGCCGCCCCTCCTCCGCTTTTGCGGCCCGATTCTCCGGTGCCCAATGGACCAACACGGTTGTGGTGGTTTTCGATACGAATGGATGCAAAAGAGCAGCTTCGGGCGCCGGAGCCCGACGACTTCACTTTCCAATTCGTCCGACTGGTTGCCTAGCAAATTCAACCAAGAGCCCGAATTCTCCGCTTGGAGAACGGCCGAAATTCACGCGACATTCCCGAGGGTTAGCACACGCAACCGTATCGATGGTTCGAATCCATGTCTCTCCGCCAGATAACTTATTGTTTTTGCTGAACTTTTTAGATGGTTGGCACACCCTACGTAAGTACGGGTAACGTCGACATAAATTCGCCCGGCCCATTCTTCGGCCCCCCAATTTCCCAGTCCGCAGCCGCCCATCCACCGCTTTTTAGGCCCGATTCTCCGGTGCCCAATGGACCACTACGGTTGTGGCGGTTTTCGATGCGAAACGTTGTGTTTGCGATGGGTGACGGGCTCAAAAAAGCGACAGGAACTCACGGCTCTTCGCGCGACAAACCGCTGATTTAGGCTTCTTACTGCCGATTATAGCCCAGCTCACGCTTCAGGGTCGCCCGCAACTTCGCGGCATCGTCGCTCGGCATAAGATCGAACAGGCGACGATAGTCCCAGTTGAACTGAGAGATGATGCTCTCACACCCGACGTCGTAGGACGGCCGAAATCGTACTCGCTCCCGAGAGGCTTCTTCGCGCCTCCTGCAGACGAACCAGGGCGCCTTCATGCTGCCTGCGCCATCTTCCGCTTGCGTCTGCTAGCAGAAAACATCCTGGACAGTCGCCGTTGTAATTGAATGGGGTCCTTGGTCTCACATTCCCAAATGACCTCGACTCGCCAACCTTGCGAACGAAGCTGAGCAACACTCTCTTCGTCACGTTGGACGTTTCGCGCGAGCTTCCGTGACCAAAATTCCTGTCTAGTCTGGGGTATCGATGCGCGCTTGCAGTTATGATGCTGATGCCAGAAGCATCCATGTATGAAAATTGCCATCTTATGTTTGGGAAAGACAAGGTCAGGGGTCCCTTTTAGATCGCGGCGGTGAAGCCGAAAGCGCAACCCCATTGCGTGCGCGAGTGTCCGGACACGTTTTTCTGGTCCAGTATCCTTGGCACGAATTCGCGCCATTACAAGAGTCGCGGCCAAACGAGAGAGACTTCGTTCGCAACGTCAAAGGGGCAGACAGCAAGCCAGAAAATCTCGAAAAGGCGATCGACAGCTTTATTCTCGCCGGCGCGATAAAAAAATATCGAGCTGCTCAAGATCCAACCGTAAAGTTCCGGCACCATACAATGCTGGCGCATTCGTCGGCGCGGGTGGCCGATCATAAGCTACTCGCCGACGAAGTTCGCGATACTCTGAAGGGCGCGGCGTACGATGGTAAAAAGGGGCAGAGCCGCCTCAGGATCTTGTTCGAGAACGATTTCAAGCCTGTCTCGGGAAGGCAGGCTTCGGAGCTGCCATTCCCGAACTCTTTCGAAGAATTGGCGCCCTGCATTGGCGAGTGCCTTACAGAGATCGGCGATCCATCGGAGGCGGTGCGGGTGCTCAATAACGAGAACAAGGCCGATACTCCGGACTTCGACAAGGTCGGCGTATGGAAGATTCTCGTCGGCGGAACGAAACTCTCGCGGGGGTACACCGTCGAGGGTCTGACAATCAGCTACTACCGCAGGCGCGCCGCCACAGCTGACACGCTAATGCAAATGGGACGTTGGTTCGGATTCAGACCAAAATATCGCGACCTTGTACGTTTGTTTATCGGACGCCAGGAGCCAATCGGCCGCGGCGCGCGGACCATCGATCTGTACAAGGCCTTCGGCGCGATCTGTCGTGACGAGGAAATGTTTCGGGACGAATTAAAGCGTTACGCCGATTTGGAGGCGCGGATTACGCCCCTGCAAATCCCGCCGTTGGTGCCCAGCCATATGCTTCAGCCCACGGCGACCAACAAAATGTTTAACGCTCAGGTTGCCTATAGCAATTTCGGCGGAAAACTATCTGAGTCAACTTTTGCGCCCGACAAAGATGCCGACATCCGGCACAATCACACAGCACTGTTGAGGCTGATCGGCGAAAAGAAAGTCCAGACTGCTGAACTGACCGGGACCGCCAGCAAGCGGATCCAGTTTCGTGCCAACTTCACGATTGCTTCACCAGCAGAAATGATCGCGTTTTTAAAGAGTTTTCACTGGTTCAATAAGGGCGCTGAAGGCAAGCCGCCCCTTCGTCTCCAATTAGAATTTCTTGAGAAAACCGGTAAGTACGATCCCGGCATCAAGGATTGGCTGATCGTTGCGCCGCAGAGCTCGGAGCCGCGCCACAACATCGATATCGGCGGAGTTTCTTTCGCCGTTATTTATCGAACTTATATCGAGAACCGCTTCGGCACATACAATGATCCAAAGCATCGAGCGCTGGCAGAGTACATCGCATATGAAAGCGACGACGTGACGGCACCGAACGAGACCCTTCAGAGGCTGCGCAAAAAGGGCCGCGGGGTCATGCTCTATTACCCCATTACTCCCGTCGAAAAGGGCAAAACGAGGCCCCCATTTAGCACTGGCTTCACGCTCCTATTCCCGCATAACGACATCCAAGAGCCCATACGTTTCAGAGTCGTCCAACAGAATCAGCCGAACGCTCCTGTGGTGGCTACGGCGTCGGCATAACGTCCTCGGAGACGACCGCCCGTTTGGGATAGTCGACGAGTGCGGTTATCTGCTTCAGGGTCGACTGCCTGAATTTTTGCCGATCGGCTCCATAGTGGAAGTGCCGATGACAATTTGGACAAACGGCAACTGCGTTGGCTACTACGTCGGGACCGCCTTCGGCGAGAGGGCGCAGGTGATGGACTTCCAGAAACGGCGTTCCATCGGGTCTAAAGAATGGTGCAACCACGCCGCATGCTTCACATCGACCGTCGGCGCGAAGTAGTACCCAAGCTATCACGCCAGGATCTCTGACAAAGCGGCTTCCATTAGCCGATAAGCGCTTAACATCGGAGTTTCCCATGGGAGGCGGATGGTGGGCAGACTTGAACTTGTCGAAGGCCGCGATCACGCGGGTGTCTAAGGCCTCTGGATCAGCAGTTGGCGATTCGGGTGTCGCTTCGCGCTGCCAAACATCGTTGATGATCGACACTAACCGCGTCCTTAAGCCACCCACGTTTCTTCTAGGAAGATAGCCTCGAACAAAAGGAAGCCCCAGTTCGTTCAACAAGGCCGAAATGTTCTGCATGCGAAATTCGTATGCGCCTTTGACCCGCCCCGACATTCCGCCAGCAAGCGCTTCCCGCCGAAGCGCCGACTTATTCAACTTCTCGCCGCGTTGCTCCGCCTCCCAAAGCCGCCTATAGGCGGCCACACAGGTTCTGAGCTCCTCATCGCTCCACGATTTCCCGGATCTATCGTCGTCAGATCCGCCTTCGACATTTCGCACAAAGCGGACATAACGACCGCTTCGATCGAAATAGGCCTGGAAGCCGTTTTCGAGCCACTGCCGCCGGCGCGCATCATGATGATCCACGACATTCGCCCAAAATTGATTGCTGGCGGCTTCGCTCGGTAGCGGGCCGCCTATCAGCTCGGCGATCTCGCTGAGTGATAATTGGACCTCCCGGCCTTGGTACCCAGCGAGCATTACGCCCAAAGCATCATATTTCGAGGTTCTTTCAGGCATGTTCTCTCGGCGGGGCTCAGGTACCAAAACGCGTTATGGAATGGGAGACCGCTTGCGTTTGTCGCACAGGCGCGCACACTCTTCCAATGCGCTCTGAAATCCGTCACCTTCTGACCTATACAATCGGCACGCTCGCCGTGGTTCTGGCGCTGGCGACAGTTTCCCACATATAGGATTTTGATCTTAACTTCTCCGCAATTGCGTTATAGGATTTATATCCTTGAGGAGACAAGATCATGCGACAGCCACCCACCTCGACATTCTGGATCGCGCTCGCCAATCTCGTTGTCAATACGCTGCGGCTGATCGTCAGCCTGGTGCGGGCGCCGTGATCCCTTTTGCCACAAGACGCGCCTGCGTTGACCACGCGATCGGAAGATCGATCTTCCACAGCAGCGCATGCAAGGTCAGATCAAACGGCTGTGTGCCCGCCAGTATAAACGCAAGCTGGATGACATGCGCCGCGTAGCGCTCGTCCGTCTGATAGGCGCGCGCAATGTCCCGCAGCGTCGCGTACCGTCCCGACATCAAATCCCGCCACCAGCGGTGCGCTTGACCGAGGGCTTTGAGCAGGGCCGGATCGGGTGTGGGCTCAGGCGGTCCGTTGGCGGGGACGAGGATGCGCAGTTCGTTGCCGCGGCGGGCGAAGGCGATCGGCTCGATCAGGGTGTGGATCGCGGGCGCGGTGGCGGTTTCCGTGAAAGCGGTTGTGTTGACGCCAAGGGTGAGGTGGTCGGTACCGAGCGTGATGGCGTCGACGAGCGCGAGGACGGCGCTGCGGCGCGCGACCGGTTCGGTGCCGGAGAGATCGGCGGCAAAGCGCGCCGCCTGCTGCAGCGTGCAGGTGGGATCGGCTGTGCCAGGGGTGGCGCTGAGCACCTGCCCGGCATCACCGAGGAAGCGGACAAGCGCGGTGATGACGGCGCTCTCCAGCGTGTCGGCGGCCAGGCTGATCGGCCGCTGACGCGGGGCGTCAGTCTTCTCGGGGGCGGAGCGGTAATAGCGGTAGCGGACGCCGTTCTTGTCCGCGTGCGAGGCGATCAGCCGGCGTCCGTCTTCGAAGGTCAGCAGGCCGGCCAGCAGACTGGGATATCTGGCACGGGCCGACACCCGCTCGCGGTGCCGGTTGTCCGCCAGATGCTGCTGGACCCTCTCCCACAGGTCTTCAGAGATGATCGCCTCGTGCAGACCGTCGTGAACGATGTTCTTGTGGCGGATCTTGCCGCGGTAGACCGGATTTTGCAGCAGATGATAGAGCGCCCCGCGGCTGAGGTTTGTGCCGCCGAGCCGGTTGCCCTGCTCGGTCAGACGGGTCGGGGTGATGGTCTTGGTAGCATTCAGCTCGCGCTGCAGCAGCTCGACCGAGCCGAGCTTCAAATACCGCTCGAACAGGTGTCGAACGAACGCGGCGTGCTCCGGGACGACGATGAGGCTGCGCTTGTCGGCCTTGTAGCCGAGCGGCGTGTTGCCGCCCATCCACATCCCCTTCTTCTTGGACGCGGCGATCTTGTCGCGGATGCGCTCCCCGGTGACCTCCCGCTCGAACTGGGCGAACGACAGCAGCACGTTGAGGGTCAGGCGCCCCATCGAGCTTGTCGTGTTGAACGCCTGGGTCACCGAAACGAACGAGACTTTGTTGTGGTCGAAAATCTCGACAATCTTGGCAAAGTCGGCGAGCGCGCGGGTCAGGCGATCGACCTTGTAGACGACGACCACATCGATCTGCCCGTCGGCAATGGCGGCCAGGAGTTGTTTCAGGCCGGGCCGGTCCAGCGTGCCGCCCGAGAAGCCGCCATCGTCGTAGGGCGTCGGGATCAGAACCCAGCCCTCGTGGCGCTGCGAGGCAATGTAGGCCTCACAGGCCTCCCTCTGGGCGTGCAGGGAGTTGAAGTCCTGTTCCAGCCCCTCCTCCGAGCTTTTGCGGGTGTAGATCGCACAGCGGAGTTTGCGCTCAGCCATGGCCGACTCCCTCCCCGTGTTGGATCGAAGTACCGGCATCTTTGTGGCGCGCCGGACGGCGGCCTCGGGTCTTTTTAGGTCCCGTCTGCGCCTTAGGCGTCTTGACGCCGAAGAACACCCAGCCGTTCCATTTGGTGCCGGTGATGGCGCGGGCGATCTCGCTGAGCGAGCCGAACGCCTGGTCCTTGAAGAGATAGCCCTCCCCGGTCACCAGGACCGCGTAGACCCGTCCCTGCCATTCGCGGATCAGTTTGGTGCCGGCCCGCAGTTTGCGGTTCTTCGGTCGTGGCTTTGCTGCCCCCGCCGGTACCACGGCAGCCATCAGGGCCTCGATCTGCTTTTTGGTGTCGCGGTCAAAGGCGCCGAGCACCTGGCACTGCAGCGCGTAGCCGACGACCCGTTCGGCAAAGGCGCGGCGGAGAAACTTCGGCAACGGCGCTCCCGTGATCTCCTCAAAGCGCGCTTTGAGCTCTTCGAGCGAGAGCTCGCCCAGATGGGCGAGCTCCCTCTCCAGATCCGGCGGTGCCAGGGGCATCCCCGCCGCCATCTCAGGCTGCCTTCCCAGCGGCAGGTGCCTTGGCGATGCGGTAGATGGTGGTGATCTTGTCCTTCGCCTTGCCGCGCTCGATGTCGAACCCCTTCTTGCGCAGGCCCGTCAGCGCGGCGCGGGTCGAGTGCGGCAGCCAGCCGGTCGCCTCGATCAGCGCCGCGATTGAGGCGCCCTCTTTGCGCTGCAGCAGTTTGACCACCGTCGCGGTCTTACCGGAGGGAACGGTCGTCGGCACCGGCTGCGAGGGCACGGCGACTTCCACCGTCTCGTCCATCTCCGCACCGGCCTCGCGCTCCGTCAGGACACCGATGGCGATCAGACCAAGATCGGAGATGATCAGCGAGCGCGGTTCGTTGGTGTCGTCGGTGTGCCGCCAGACCGGCATCGCGCGTTCGCTCGCCACGTCGGTCACGAGATTGCGTTTGATCAGAACATCGAGCGCTTTCGTCACCGCCGCTTTGCGCGGCGGTGCCACCTCCAGTGCGCGGTCCTCGCGCTGCGAGGCTTTGGACAGAAGGACGAGTTGGGCATCATTGAGCTTCGACATGGGTCAACCTCCAGGTAAGGCGGCATCAGCGCCGCCACCACCCGAAGCCCCGGTGCGGATTACACCGCCGGGGCGAGCTCGCCATAAGCAGGTTAGATCCCGCTCACGCCGTACCAACACCAATGCTCAGCCTGCAGCGGAAGTGAAGTCCTGTTTCTCGGGCGCCCTTAAATTTCTTGCTAACGCGCATTGGACCGAGACGTCGTCGGCAGACCGCCGGCCCGCGACACGCAATCATGTTGAAAAACGAATAATTTGATACTTCCCGCGATTCGAATCAGCGATCCCAACGCTCTCTGTATCCAGCGTTGTGTCATGACAGATTCCGAACGATCCATAACCCCACGAATGATTACCACGTGAAGTCGAGGCGATCCGTACAGGACACTCCTGGCATGGTCGCCAGCTTTATGGGCGCTTACTGCCGCAGAAAATTCAGAATTCCGGACGCTGATCGGGACGTCATAGGTCTGCGCCGCAGCTCCGGCGATCAGAACAATCGCCATCAGCCCGCCCGCGAGCAAACGCCGCATCATGCGCACCGCGACCGGCGCTGGATGATCGCCATCGCCCCGAGCAGGGTCGACGCCTCGGTCAGCGGAATTTCGAGTTCAAGGGCCAGAGACAACGCGCCGTCGCGGTCGTCCTTCGCTTCCGCGAGATAGGCTTCCGCACCCTTGGCGGTCGCCAGGGCCTCCTGCAGGCGCTCGCGGATTGATGTCAGAAGAACCGGGAAGCTCTCTTTCGCAAAGCCAGACGTCATCACATATCCGAATATTGGATCAGGTGACGCACTGACGCTCAGGTCAGGACCGAAGTCCAGT
>LNFM01000662.1_pt1 | contig 94178 bp, 80 predicted proteins | sample 596031 | NCBI WGS metagenome assembly LNFM01 (sample SAMN04254537, study PRJNA301005) | activated carbon metagenome | isolation source: dual media filters at the Ann Arbor, Michigan drinking water treatment plant | place: USA: Ann Arbor
ACCCAGCCGATCTGCGTGCGCGTCTCTGCCCCGGCACCGGTGGCCAGCGCCAGCGGGATGGCACCCAGCACCATGGCACCGGTCGTCATCAAGATGGGCCGCAGGCGCTGGGCCGAAGCCTTGACCAGCGCGTCGACCATTTCCATGCCCTGCTCGCGCAGCTGGTTGGTGAACTCCACGATCAGGATGCCGTGTTTGGTGATCAGGCCCACCAGCGTGATCAGGCCGATCTGCGAATACACGTTCATGGAGCCCCCGCTCCACTTGAGCGCCAGCAGCGCGCCGATCATGGACAGCGGCACGGACACCATGATCACCAGCGGGTCGATGAAGCTCTCGAACTGCGCCGCCAGCACCAGGAAGATGAACACCAGCGCCAGCACGAAGACAATGCCCAGGGCGCCCTGCGAGCTCTTGAACTCACGCGAGGTGCCATTCAGATCGGTGGTGTAGCCCGGCTTGAGCACCTTGGCCGCCGTGGCATCCATGAAGTTCAGTGCCTCGCCCAGCGAGTAGTCGGGCGACAGGTTGGCGGTGATGGTGGCCGAGCGGCGCTGGCCGAAGTGGTTGAGCTCGCGCGGGCTCACGCTTTCCTTCACGTTGACCAGGCTGGACAGCGGGATCATGGCCTCGTTGCGGCCGCGCACGTAGATGGTGTCGATGTTCTCGGGAGTGGTCCGGCCGCGCGCCTCGGTCTGCACGATCACGTCGTACTGCTCGGCATCGCGCTTGTAGCGCGTGACGGTACGGCCGCCCAGCATGGTCTCGATGGCCTTGGCCACCACTTCCACGCTCACACCAAGGTCGGCCGCACGTTCGCGGTTGACCTCGATGCGCAGTTCGGGCTTGTTCAGGCGCAGATCTACGTCGGGCCCGATGATGCCGGGGTTCTGCGCCATCTCGGCCATGAAGGCCTGCGCCACCTTGCTCAGGTTCTCGTAGCTGTCGGAAGTCTGGATGACGTAGGTGAGCGGACGCGACCGGAAGCCCTGCCCCAACGACGGCGGTGTGATCAGGAACGCGCTGACGCCGGGCAACCCGGCCACCTTGGGCTGCAGTTCACGGGCCAGCTCCAGCGTGGTACGCGTGCGGTCTTCCCAGTCCACGGTGCGGTAGATGACGCTGCCCTGCGCCACCGTGGGGTTGCCGATATTGGCGAACACACGGTCGAACTCGGGGTAGGTCTGGCCGATCTTTTCCAGCTCCAGCGCATAGCGGTTGGTGTAGTCGAGCGTCGCGCCGTCAGGCGCGGTCACGCTGGCCAAAATGGTGCCCCGGTCTTCGATGGGCGAGAGTTCCTGGCGCATGCCGGGGTACACGACCACCAGGGCCGCACCGCTGGCCACCATGACGGCCACGACCAGCCAGCGCGCCTGGAAGACCGCGCCGCGCAGACCGCCACCGCTGCCCTCCTTGCCAGCGCCCCAGCGCGCCGTCACCACCCAGCGCAGAAGCCTGCCGTAGCCGTTGGAAAGCGCGGTCAGCCAGCGCTCCATTGAACGGTCAAACCAGTTGGGCTTGGGGTTGTGCTTGAGCAGCAGCGAACACATCATGGGCGACAGCGTGAGCGCCACAAAGCCCGAAACCACCACTGCCCCCGCCAGCGCCAGCGCAAACTCCACAAACAGGCGCCCGGTACGGCCCGGCGTGAAGGCCAGCGGGGCATACACCGCCACCAGCGTGAGCGTCATGGCCACGATGGCAAAACCGATTTCGCGCGCGCCCTTGATGGCGGCAGAGAACGGATCGAGCCCTTCCTCGATGTGCCGATAGATGTTCTCCAGCATCACGATGGCATCGTCCACCACCAGCCCGATGGCCAGCACCAGCGCCAGCAGTGTGAGGGTGTTGATGGAGAAGCCAGCCAGCGACATCAGCGCAAAGCTGCCCACCAGGCTCACGGGGATGGTGATGATGGGAATGATCGAAGCGCGGAAGGTGCGCAGGAAGACGAAGATCACCAGGGCCACGAGCACCACGGCTTCCGCGATGGTGGTGTACACGCTCTTGATGGATCGGTCGATGAACAACGAGTTGTCGTTAGCGATGTCGATGCCGATGTCCGCCGGCAGGTCTGCCTTGAGCGTGGGCAGCATGGCGCGCACGCCCTTGGACAGCTCCAGCGGATTGGCGGTGGCCTGGCGGATCACGCCGACCGAAATGGCTTCACGCCCGTTCAGACGCACGCGGCTGCGGTCGCTGGCCGCGCCCTCTTCCACCCGCGCCACGTCGCGGATGCGAACGGGAAACCCGTTGACCGTGCGAATCACCACGTTGGCAAACTGGCTGGCCGTCGTCAGGTCGGTCTGCGAGGTCACGCTGAATTCGCGCTGCTGCGACTCGATGCGGCCTGCGGGCAGCTCCAGGTTGTTGCGGCGGATCGCGTCTTCCACGTCCTGCGTGGTGAGTCGGTAGCCAGCCAGACGCTCAGGGTCCAGCCACACGCGCATGGCGTACTTGCGCTCGCCGTAGATCGGCACATCGGCCACGCCCGTCACGGTCTGCAGGCGCGGCTTGACGATGCGGTTGACCAGGTCGTTGATCTCCAGCGGGCTGCGGGTTTCGCTGCTGAAGGCCAGCCACATCACGGGCGACGCATCGGCCTCCACCTTGGCGATCACGGGTTCATCGACGGCGTTGGGCAGGCGGTTGCGCACGCGGGCGGTACGGTCGCGCACCTCTGCAGCAGCGTTGTCAGCGTCTTTCTCCAGCCTGAAGCGCACGCTGATCTGGCTTTGCTCTGCGCGGCTGATGGACGTGATCACGTCGACCGCATCGATACCCGCGATGGAGTCTTCCAGCGGCTTGGTCACCTGCGACTCAATCACCTCGGCCGACGCACCGGCATAGCGCACGGTGACCGTGACCACCGGCTCATCGATCTTGGGGTACTCGCGCACCGACAACTGCGTGAAGCTGACTGCACCGATGAGCAGAACCAGCAGCGACAGCACGGTGGCAAACACCGGCCGGCGTATGGAGATTTCGGCGAGTTGCATGGCTGGGGGTATTTCGTGGTGCGTGTCGGGTTCAGGGGAGCCGAGGCCTGACAGTGCTGGTCAGGGCGGGGGCTCGCGGCATGGTCGTGGCGGCGTCAACGCTGGGCCACGGGGCCCGACTGGCAAGGGCTGGCACCAGGCAGCGCCGCAATCAGCGTGGCAGGTTTGCTGGCGTTGCGTGCACCTGCCGCGGCTGTGTTGCCGGGAGCATCGGCACGAGCGGGCCCAGCAGAGGGCGCATCCGCTGGCGCGGCCTGCGCGGGGCGTGCCGCTGGCTTGTCGTCCGACACCTGGGCGCCGGAGGCCTGCGCAGAAGCCGCTGCAGCCGGGGCCTTGCCAGCGCCGCGCTGCGCTGCCCCAGCTGCAAGGTCTACCACGCGCACCTGCATACCGTCGCGCTGCAGGCGCTGCTGCCCGGCCGAGACCACCGTGTCGCCCGCTGCCAGCCCGCTCACCACCTCGACCAGCCCAGGCGCACGGGCGCCCAGCGTGACGGGTGTCCGGCGGGCCGCGCGGGAGCCTGGCTCCTTGCCCTCGACGATCTTGAACACGTAGGGGCTCACGCCGTCGGGCACCACCGCCTCCTCGGGGATCACCAGCGCGTCGGCACGCTCGGAAAAAACAGCCGTCACCCGTGCAAACATGCCGGGGCGCAGCTGAAGCCGACGGTTGTCGATGCACCCGCGCACGGCAATCGAGCGGCCATCGGCGTCAATCTGCGGGTTGATGGCCTGCACCAGCGCCGGGTAGATGACGCCCGGCAAGGCGTCAAAGGACACCTGCGCCGTCTGGCCCCGGCGCACCTTGGCCTGCAGGCGCTCGGGCAGGCGGAAATCCACGTACAGGGTGTCCAGGTCTTCCACGTTGACGATGTCGGCTCCGTCCTTGAGGTAGTCGCCCACGTTCGCACCTCGGATGCCGGCCACGCCATCGAAGGGCGCCACGATCTTCAGGCGTGCTGCAGTGGCCTGGGCCAGGGCCAGCTTGGCCTGTGCGACCTCCAGGTTGGCGGCGCTTTCATCCACCGAGCGCTGGCTGATGAAGCCTTGCGCCACGAGTTCCTGGTTGCGCTTGTGGTTGGCCTGCGCAATCGACATCTCGGCCTTGCTTTGCTGGATCTGGGCGCGCTGCAGCTGGTCGTCAAACTGCACGAGCAGCTGACCCTTGCGCACACGCTCTCCATCGCGGAAATTCAGCTGGGTGATGCGCCCGCTGACTTCGGGGCGCAGCACCACGCTCTGGCGAGACTTCAGGCTGCCCACGGCCTCGGCATCATCGCGCAGGGCCATCTGGCGGACCGGCACGGTCTCCACCGCCACCGGCCGGGCCGGCCCGCCGGGCTGCCCGCCGCGGCTGGTGCCCGTCGCACCGCCACTGGTGCTGCCACCTGCAGGACTGGCGCCCAGAGCGGTTGCCGCGGGTTCGGCGCGTGGCGCCTGGGCTGGCCGCTGCAACCACCAGGCAGCGCCCGATGCAGCCGCGATGCCAAGGACCGCGAGAACGATGTATCTGTACTTTGACGCCATGTATGAACCAGCCGAGTGAAGCAACGCAGCCGGCCAATGTATCAGCGCGTGTCATGCCGTGCTGATGCCACAGCGTTGACCCCAAGGCCCAGGAGCTGTCTTTACGTGGGATTTACACGGGCTTTACACCAGACCTCTGCCGCGCGCCCGCACCTGAGGCAGTGGTCAGGCATGCGGTACTCAACCGCGCCCGAGCGCCTTTTCCACCCCGCGGTTGGCCAGCCCGTCGGCACGTTCGTTACCCGGATCGCCTGAATGCCCGCGCACCCAGCGCCAGTCAATGCGGTGGCCGCCCGTACTCACCAGCGCGTCCAGCCGCTGCCACAGCTCGACGTTCTTCACCGGCTGCTTGGACGCCGTGCGCCAGCCGCGCGCCTTCCATCCATGAATCCACTCGGTAATGCCCTTGCGCACGTACTCGCTGTCCAGGTAGAGCGTGACCGCGCACGGCCGCTTGAGGGCCGACAGCGCCTCGATCACGGCCATCAGCTCCATGCGGTTGTTGGTGGTGCCGAGCTCGCCCCCGAACAGTTCCTTTTCAGTGCTGCCAGCCCGCAGCACCACCCCCCAGCCACCGGGGCCGGGGTTGCCCTTGCAGGCGCCATCTGTGTATATCTCGACCTGATTCAAACCGTATCCCTGTGATGGTTCTTGCCCCGTGCGCGCGGTTGCAAGGCGCTGCCACGGTGGCTGTTGTGTGGCTGTGCCGGAGCGGGTGCCGTTGTGACACCGGCCCTGTTGGCAATGGGCACCGTGGCCGTGCCTCGTTGCCGTGCGGTACGCCATGCTGGCTCCATGAGCCGCATGCCGTGCACGCGTTTGACCGCCACCAGAAAGTACGCCGAGCCGAAGATGGGCCACCATTTCTCGCCCAGGGTGTCCATCCAGCCAAAACGCTCCAGCCAGCCCGCCGTACGCACCGCTGGACGATAACAGCCAAACTGGGCCGATTCGACCTCGAAGCTCAGAAGCCGCAGCCAGTCCCGAAGCCGCCGGTAGCCGATGAATTCGCCTCCGTCGGGCAGGTAAAGCGAGCCTTTGCCCAGATGCCGGACCAGCCGCGCACGCCGCTGGCGCAACCCCCACAGGCTGGCGGGGTTCAGTCCGCTGATCACCACGCGCCCTTCGGGCACCAGGACGCGCTCGACTTCGCGCAGGGTGGCGTGGGGGTCAATGCTCAGCTCCAGGGTGTGCGGCAACACCAGCAGATCGACGCTGGCCTCGGGGAACGGGAGGGCTACGGATTCGGCGAGCAGATCTGCAAAGCGGTCGCCGGTGGCCGGGCCAGCTTCGGGCAAGCCAGGCGGTCCGCCTGAACCAGGCCCGGGCGGCGACGCGGAATCGGGCCTGTGGCCGGCATGGCCAGCCCATACGCGCGCCACGCCTTCGTGTCCCTGCGCGAGCCACTGGTGTGGCATGCGGTTGGCGCGCAGCCCATCGACCATCGGCAGGCCCAGCTGCAGGCTGTGGTAACCGAAGATGTCAGCCACCGCTTCATCAAAGCGCGCCTGCTCCCAGGCCAGCAGGTACTGGCCAGGCGGGGACTCGAACCAGTGGTGCAAACCTATAATTTGATCGCTCATGAACCTGCTGCCACTGCCCGCGTTGACCGACAACTACATCTGGATGCTGCACGACGGGCACCAGGCCATCGTCGTTGATCCGGGGGAAGCCCCACCCGTCATGCGGGTGTTGCAGCAGCTGGGGCTGCAATTGCAGGCCATTCTAGTCACGCACCACCACGGCGATCACGTAGGTGGCGTCGATGCACTGCGCAACGCCACAGGCGCCACCGTCCATGGGCCCGCACGCGAGCGGATTCCGCAACCGGCGGTGCCCCTTGCGCACGGCGACACAGTGACGGCACTGGGGCTTCGGTTCGACGTGATGGATGTGCCGGGCCATACGGCCGGCCACATTGCATTCTTTTGCGCCGACATGGATGCAGCGCCGTTGCTGTTCTGTGGCGACACGCTGTTTTCGGGTGGCTGCGGGCGGCTTTTCGAGGGCACGCCCGCGCAAATGCTTCAATCCCTGGAAAGCCTGGCGGCCTTACCGGGCAACACCCGCGTGTGCTGCACACACGAGTACACACTCTCCAACCTCCGGTTTGCGCGGGCAGTGGAACCTGCCAACGCCGCATTGATCGGCTACCAGGATCGGTGCGAAGCGCTGCGTGCCAGTGACCAGCCCACCCTGCCTTCGAGCATTGCGCTTGAACGCGAGATCAACCCCTTCCTGCGCGTTCGCGTGCCCGCCGTGGCCCAGTCCGCGCGGGAGCACGAGCCTCAGATATCTGATGAAGAAGACGCAGTGGCGGTGTTGGCCGCGCTGCGCGAATGGAAAAACAACTTCCGATGAAACTCCTGCACATTGCCCTTCTGTCTGCTGTGGTGTGGCTCACGGGTTGTGCCACCACAGGCACCACCAGCAGTCCACCAGTGGAGAAGGCGGGCGCGACGACTGCTGTTGAATCTGCCGGACGTACATCCCCGCATGTGGCCCTGTTCCCCAGCGGCCCGTTGCGCCCGATTCCGCTGGCCTCGGCCAGCAGTGCCGAGGTCGCCTCCCTCGCTGCGCCTGCCGACCTGTGGGAGCGCATCCGGCGCGGCTTTGCCATGCCCGACCTGCAGCACGACCTGGTGCAGGACCGCGAACAGTGGTACGCCGCGCGGCCCGACTACATCCAGCGGATGACCGAGCGATCCAGCAAGTACCTTTTCCACATTGTCGAAGAGCTGGAGCGCCGCGGCATGCCAACCGAACTGGCACTGCTGCCCTACATCGAAAGCGCCTTCAACCCGCAGGCGGTTTCGAGTGCCAAGGCCGCGGGCATGTGGCAGTTCATGCCTGCAACGGGCAGCTATTTCGACCTCAAGCAGAACGCGTTTCGCGACGACCGGCGCGATGTGCTGGCATCGACCCGCGCCGCCCTCGACTACCTGCAAAAGCTGTACGGCATGTTCGGCGACTGGCACCTGGCCCTGGCTGCCTACAACTGGGGCGAAGGCAGCGTGGGCCGAGCCATTGCCCGCAACCAGAGGCAGGGCCTGGGTACCAGCTACACAGAGCTGAGCATGCCGGCCGAAACCCGCATGTACGTGCCCAAGCTGCAGGCTGTGAAGAACATCGTGGCGAATCCGGCGGCCTTTCGCGCCGAGCTGCCGCTGATCGAAAACCACCCGTATTTCCAGACGGTGGACATCACCAACGACATCGACGTCTCGCTGGTAGCCAGCCTCGCGGGCATTCGCGAAGAAGACTTCAGGGCCCTGAACCCTTCGTTCAACAAGCCGGTGATCATGGCGGCCGGCACGCCGCAAATCTTGCTGCCCTGGGACAACGCCAAGGTCTTTGAACGCAACCTGCAGGCACGGCGCGAAGGCCAGTACGCCAGCTGGACGGTATGGACTGCCCCCTCGACCATGACGGTGGCCGATGCGGCCCAGCGCACGGGTATGAGCGAGCAGGATCTGCGCACGCTCAACAACATTCCTCCGCGCATGCTGATCCGCGCCGGCTCGGCCCTGATGGTGCCGCGCACCGCTGCCACACGGCAGGATGTGTCATCCCACCTGGCCGACAACGGCCAGGTGTTCTTCACGCCCGAAATCGTGACGCGTCGCACCACCGTGCGCGCAGGTAAGGGCGAGACCGTGGCGAGCATTGCCCGGCGCTACAAGTTGGCGCCCGCCATGGTGGCCGACTGGAATGACGTGCGCGCCAACGCAGCTTTCAAGGCTGGCGAAAAAGTGGTCGTGTACCTGCCGGTCAGGGCTGCCGCATCCGCCGCAGCCAGGAGCGTGAGCGGCTCAGGCAACGATCGCACGAAGGCGTCCCAACGGGGCGCAGCGCCCAAGAAGTCGAGTGGCGCCGCCCGTGGCGGGACACCCTCAAAGCAAAAACGCCGCTGACCAGGCCGGGGGCGCCCCGCATGGCGCCGCAATGGGTGCAGCCCTCGCGGCCTAGAACCGGAGCGAGTGCATCCCCAGCAAGCCGAGCACCCCCATCACGATGAGGTAGATGGCCACGATGGTGCTGAGCAGCCGCGGCATGACCAGAATCAGGATGCCGGCAATCAGCGAGATAAGAGGGCCTACGCTAAGCGTGAGTGTCATGTTTTTTTCCTTTGAGTGACCGATTTTCAGCACGGCACGGATCAGCGTTTCCGGCTGTTCGCGGCCCCCTGATGTATGGCAACAGCGCGCGGTCGATGCGCCAATGCCGTGCTGCCCTGGAATCTACTTCATGCGACAGCAGGATCACGCTGGTGAAGTGCCTGGCAGGGTAGGCGGCGGCCGCGTCGTCACGTCAACGGCCAAGCACTTCGGGACAAAGAGGCACGATGAGCCGCCGATCAGACGCCATATTTGGCGCGTGCCTTGCGAACGAATTCAGATGTGAATGTGCGTGAAGGATCGAGTTTCATACCGGCAATTTCTGGCTGCACGCGCGTCAGCACCCGCAGCGCGGTGGCAATCCCGTCGTCGGGCATCGCACCGTGGGTGGAATAGGTTTCGCGCACCCGGCCAAAGGCTGCCAGGTAGGCGCTCCGGTCGCCCAGCAGGTAGCCCTCGGGAACCACTTTAACGAGGTCAGCCGGTCCAGCCGTCTGCAGCCATTTGAGCGCGTGCACGATTGCGCTGACCAGTGCCTGCATCTGAGCGGCGTTTTTCTGCACATAGCTTTGCTTGGCATACAGGCAGCCAGCCGGCATGGTGCCCCCGAACAGGTCCTGCCCTGACTTGAGCGAGCGCACATCTCCGATGATGCGCAACCCTTCCTTTTGCTCGAGCACCGTCATGATGGGGTCAGCGTGGCAGAGCGCATGGATCTGGCCGGACCGGAGCGCACTGAAGGCGGCCATGCCCGTGCCGACATTGACAAACGACACGCGCCGCATGTCCACGCCTTCGCGCGCCAGGAGCAGCGTGGCCGCCAGGTGTGTGGACGAACCGACAGACGAAACGCCGATGCGCTTGCCGGCCAGCTGGCCAGGTTCCCGGTAACCCGGCATGGACCGCAAAGATACGCCCAGCGCCAGTTGTGGTGCTCGCCCCATCGTGACCATGGCCTGGTAGTTTTGCCCCAAAGCCAGGCGGCGCAAGGTGTGCTCAAACGCACCCGCGCACACGTCGGCCTGTCCCCGGTCGACAGCCTCCAGCGCGAGTGCGCCCGCTGCATGGTCACGGATCGTGACCTCGATCCCCTCGGCCCTGAAATACCCCAGCAAGTCGGCCAAGGCCAGCGGCAAGTGGTACAGCACGCCCTGACCACCCACCGCCACCGTCACGCGCGAAGGGCTTGTGCCCGAACCCTGCGCTTGCAGCCGGGGCGCGAACACCGAGGCAGCCGCAACCGCCGAAAGGGCAGATGCGGCGCCAAAGGCGCGTCGGCTGGGAGAAAAGGGTTTCATGGAAGGGAAAGAAGGCAATGCTGCATTGCAACAATCGTGCCCCAGCCACAGCGGCACCACATCAGGGTGAGCCCCTGCGGAGTTCTACGTAGGTGGGTCTCGCAGGCGACAAAACGGCGCAAGCAGCCTCGGGCCGCGCCACCGGCGAACGAGGAGCCCTGCAAACCTCAGCGATACCCGATGAAAAGGATTGCGATGTTCACCAGAAACGCACCCGCCCACACTGCACTGCGCGCCATCGCCATGTCAGACACGTACATCAGGATGTAGAAGATGCGCAGCATCACATAGGCAAACGCCAGGATGTCGAGCAGCGTCTGTCCGGCGCCCAGCGTGTGCGCAATGATGACGGCGCCGATGAAGAACGGGAGCGCTTCGAAACTGTTGGCCTGCGCCGCGTTGGCACGGGCACGCCAGTCCGTCTGACGGGCCAGCCAGGCCCTGGGTTCGTTGTTGTCGTAGCCTCCATGCTTGCGTGGTTTGCCAAAACTGCCGCTTTTGGCCAGCCATGCGCAGGCAATCGGCAGCAGTGCAGCAATGAGCACACACCAGTACGCCACGGTAAAGCGTGCCACATGCATCGTTGTATTCATTTTTATCAGCCTTTTTGCACGCTAGCGCTTGTCTGTAAAGCATGTCTAGCTATTGATTTGTGAGTATTCTAGCGCCCGACTCCGGAGTCTGCCGGGCCGGCGATCCGCCCCCTATGACACAGGCGACACGGCATCCTGCAGTCACCCGGTATTACGTGCAGCCCTTGCACTCGGCTGACTCGGAGTGAGGGTGGTGAAACCGCCAGTTGCGCCCTGATCCGGGCACTGGCATCTGGCTAGCGACGGTCCACCAGTGCGTGCGCAATGGTGCCCAGGTCTACATATTCGAGCTCGCTGCCCACCGGCACGCCCCGTGCAAGGCGCGTGACGTGCATTCCGCGGCCCTTGAGCACGTCGCTGATCACATGCGCCGTGGCTTCGCCCTCGGCATTGAAATTGGTCGCCAGGATCACCTCCTGCACGAGGCCGTCGGCCGCGCGCTCGAGCAGCTTTTGCAGGCCAATTTCCTTGGGGCCGATTCCGTCCAGCGGGCTCAGCCGCCCCATCAGCACAAAGTAAAGTCCCTTGAAAGCGCCGGTCCGCTCCATCGCGGCCTGGTCCGCAGGAGTCTCGACCACACATAGGCGGCTCGGGTCCCGAGCGGGGTCCAGGCAGGTGCTGCACACCTCGGCTTCAGTGAACGTATGGCAGCGCGCGCAGTGGTGCACCGCCCCCACCGCCTCGTGCAGCGCACGCGACAACGCCTCTGCCCCCGCCCTGTCGTGCTGCAGCATGTGAAACGCCATGCGCTGTGCCGACTTAACACCCACCCCCGGCAGACGGCGCAGCGCCTGGATCAAGACATCAAGGGCGTTGGTGGAGGACATGAATGTTCAGGAGGAGATACGGATGACGGTACAGGGGCGACGGAGCCAGCGTCAAAAAGCTCAGCACGCGCGGGGCGGGAGCAACAGCAGAAGTCTGCTCCCCTGCCTTCACAGCCCGCCCTCAAGGGCGTAGCGAGCGGGATCAGCTGCTAGGCGGACGGAGCGCAGGAACCGGAACGTACTTCCTGTACGTGAGGATTCCGAGCACCGCCCCACGACGCGGATGACCCGCTCGGTAGCCCGCCTCAGAAAGGGAATTTCATGCCGCCGGGGAGTCCTGGCATTCCTGCGGTGAGCTTGCCCATTTTTTCAGCCGAAGTCTCTTCCGCCTTGCGCACGGCGGCGTTGAAGGCCGCAGCCACAAGATCTTCCAGCATGTCCTTGTCATCTGCCAGCAGACTGGGGTCAATGGTGACGCGCTTCACGTCGTGCTTGCAGGTCATCAGGACCTTGACCAGCCCGGCACCCGACTCGCCCTCGACCTCGATGAACGCGAGTTCGTCCTGAGCCTTCTTGAGGTTGTCCTGCATGGCCTGGGCCTGCTTCATGAGGCCGGCGAGTTGTCCTTTGTTGAACATGGAAGTTTCCTTTGATGAAAGATTAAATGTTGCCTGGGGCGGGCAATGCGGGGAAGTCATTGCCCGGAATCAGGATGTACGCCGCTGCCTGCATGGCGCATAGGCTACCGGCGCGGTACATCGCCAATCCTTGCTGCCTTACACGGGCTTTATGCTGCCAGGCACGATTTTGGCCCCGTAGTCACGCATGAGCGTCTGCACATACGGATCGTTGTTCACGATTTCTTCTGCCCGGCGCTGCCGCTCCGCAGCCGCCGCCGCGTTGCGCCGAGCCGGACTGTCGATCACCACGCCCAGTTCTACAGAAATCTGGCTGGCATGACCCGCAGCCTCCAGCGCGGCTCTCAGGCGTTCGCGCGCCGTGGGCTGGTTCAGGGATTCGCGCTCCACACGCAGCAGCCAGTGAGAGCCATCACGGGCCACCAGCTGCGACTGCAGCGCCAGTTCGCGCACCAACGCCGTGATCGTTTCGGCCGCCACCATCTGTTGCACGGTGGCATGCCACACATCGCCCTCCTCGGTGGGTGTGTAGCGCGCAGATGCAGGCGCCGGCGTGGAATGGGGCGTCGGTTGCAGGCGTGCACCGGGCTCCGGTGCCACGCGCACCGGAATGGACATCACATCGGCAGCCCCCTGGGGACCAGGCGTGCGCTCAGGCGGCGCGGCGCGGTCAAAATCTTCAGGGCTGCGTACCGGCAACGCCGTGGCAGCGCGGCTTGCGCTCAAGGCAGGCGCTCGTACAGCGGCGTCGGCAGCCGATGCCTTCGGCTGAGTCACATGGGGATCGACCGGTCGGCTGGCACTGTCGCCTCCGGGGGGCGCCGGGACTCGTACGCCTGGTACCAGCGCCAAAGCGCCGAGATCCACCGAAGGCGCTTCTGGAGCGGCCACAGGCACCGCCGCAACACCTTGGGCTGAGTGCCACGCCTGCGCCTCGGCCACAGCGGGTGCGACTGCGGCGTCAGGCCGCGTCAGAGTTTTTTTTTCAGCCGGTTCGCTGCGGGGCTTGAAGGCCAGCAGGCGCAATAGCACCATGGTCAGCGCCGCGTACTCGTCCGGTGCCAGCCCCAGCTCACCCCGCCCATGCAGGCACATGCTGTACAGCAGTTGTGTCTCGTCAGCGGGCATCTGGCCGGCAAGGCGCGCGGTTTCGGCCGCCTCCGGGTCGTCCTGATCGATGGCAGCGGCCATCTGCGGAACGGCCTGGAAAACGGCCATGCGCTGAAGCACGGCGCTCATCTCCTCCAGCGTGGAAGCCGCCGACAAGCCATTCAGGCGCAACACATCGGTGGTTTCCACCACAGTCCGCCCATCCCCTGCCGCCAGCGCATCGATGAGGCGAAACACGTAAGAGCGGTCCACGGCACCCAGCATCTGCCGCACGCCGGTTTCCTGCAACTGGCCGCTGCCGAAGGCGATGGCCTGATCGGTCAGCGACAGGGCGTCGCGCATGGAACCGCGCGCGGCACGTGCCAGCAGTCGCAGTGCAGGCGCCTCTGCCGGAACGTTCTCAGACGCCAGCACCTGCGTCAGGTGGGTGAGCACGGTTTCCGGCGCCATCGGCCGCAGGTTGAACTGCAGGCAGCGACTCAGCACAGTGACGGGGACTTTCTGCGGGTCAGTCGTGGCGAGCACGAACTTGAGGTACTCGGGCGGCTCCTCCAGCGTCTTGAGCATGGCGTTGAAGGCCGTATTCGTCAGCATGTGCACTTCGTCGATCATGAAGACCTTGAAGCGGCCCTGGACAGGCTTGTAGACCGCCTGTTCCAGCAGGCTCTGAACCTCGTCCACCCCGCGGTTGGAGGCGGCGTCAAGCTCGGTGTAATCGACAAAACGGCCGCTGTCGATATCGGTACAGGCCTGGCATACGCCGCAGGGCGTTGCCGTGATGCCGCCCTGCCCGTCCGTCCCCTGGCAATTGAGCGACTTGGCCAGGATGCGCGAGACGGTGGTCTTGCCCACCCCGCGGGTTCCGGTAAACAGGTAGGCGTGGTGGAGGCGCTGCTGGGTCAGCGCGTTGGTCAGCGCCTGCACCACGTGCTCCTGCCCCACCATCTCGGTGAAATTGCGGGGGCGGTACTTGCGGGCGAGCACGAGGTAGGACATTCGCCAGATTCTACGGGGTGGGGCAAGCCCGGCGTGGTGTGCGGGCAGGTGATGGCTCCGGCCCGCCGTGTGCAGCGCCGGACCCCCTCAAGGGGAGGCGCCGCGTGGGCCGGCTACAAGCCGGAAGCACCCCGAATGCTGTGCTGACCGCGACCGGACCACCGCACGCGTCAACCCGGCCCGCCGTGCGGCATTGCAGCAGACAGGCCTTTCATCCAGCGTACAATCAGCGTTGACGGGCCTCCCCGCATGGTGAAGCGGCCAACCGGGTCAGGTGGGGAACCAAGCAGCCCTAACTGTGGAGTCAGTGCCGGGGGTAAGGCTCGTCAACTTCTTTGCAAAAAGCGCTTGCAGATCAAAAACTTACGGTCTGACAGGCACTTACAGACCTCTAGCTGTATCACTTCGCTGTGTCATCTTCCCAACACTTTGAGCAGGGAAACGACATGGCAAAGGTCGAAGGGATGCACCTTCGGGGCTCCCGCTGGTACGTCCGAATCCTGGTCCCCAAGGACCTTCAAGCAGCCTTCGGCAGGTCCCGCCTGGACCTCTCCCTAGGCACGTCTGACCGCCGAGAGGCGACCCTTCAAGCCACCCTCAAGCGTGCCCACTGGCTGGCTACGTTCGAGACCAAGCGCCGGGAGCTTCCCCGGCTACCGTGGACGCGGTGACACCCGAGCTTGCCCAGCATCTGGCCCTCAGGGTTCGCGCCCGTGTCCTCCTGGATGACGACTCGGTAAGGCAAGACCACCGTCTGCTGAGTGAGGTAGCCCATGCGCTGGCCCTTCACACGTCCGCGTCTCGCATCTTCGCCCCGGTTGATTCCCTGCCCCCACGGGATGCCCTGAGCGGCCTGACAGAAAGCGAGTACGCAGCCCTGACCCACATGAACGCGGGCTTTGCAAAGCGTGCGGCCGCCGCCGTTGCCCGTCGCAAGCTGTCCGTGGTCTTCCCCCTGGTACAGCGCGAAGCGCGAGAGCTTGGGCTAGCGATCACTACCGAAACCCCTGGTATTCGTGAGGCCCTCCCCGTGTGTCTTGCGGCCTTCAGTGAGGCATGGCAAGAGGTCCAGGCAAGGGACTCGGGGAAAGCCGTCCCTACTCCCGTGACCCCACCCGCCCCACTGTCACCTACGGCAGCCGCCAAGAGCAAAGCCCGAACCCTTCGGGACGTGTACGACCGCTGGAAGGTGTCAGGGGCTACCGCACGCTCTGCCGACTACATAGCGGCCATAGGGCGGGCTGTGGCCCAGTTTGAGGGGCAACACCCTGCCTTCCCCCTCGAGTCATTCAATGGTGACCTTGGGGACGCCTACCGGGCTTGGCTGGTGGCGACATGCAAGACACCAAAGACCGCACGGGACCGCCTCACGGCCATCAAGTCCCTGCTGAAGTTCGCCACGGAGACCCTGGAGTGGCTCCCTAAGCAGCCGTGGCGGGGCATGGAAATCAAGGCCACCACCACCAACAAGCGCCGCCCCTGGACCACTGAGGAACTGGTGACGCTCTTTGGTACGCCGCTGCACCAGCGTGGCACCCTCCCCGACCATCCGATGGCAGGCGGTCAGGCGGCCTACTGGGTGCCACTCCTGGGGCTCTTCACGGGTGCCCGCCTGGGCGAGCTTTGCCAGCTACGCACGGTAGATGTTCAGACGGTGAGTGGCCTTCCAGTGCTGGTGCTGACGGATGACGGAGAGGACCAAAGCATCAAGAGCGAAGCGGGTCACCGGACCGTGCCGATTCACAGCGAGCTATTGCGCCTGGGGTGCCTAGAGTACGTGGAGACCATCAAGGCCACCGGCAAGGACTCGCTATGGCCCTCCATGAGGCTGCGCAAGAGCAAGCCTAGCGACTACTTCGGGTGATGGTTCAAGGCTCACAGGGAGGCCCTGAAGCTGGTGGCTTCCGTCGGTGGACACTTGGGGGGCCTTGCTGACCTCCTCAAGCTCCAACCAGCGGGTGATGATCCGGTGCCGCATCTGGACGTTGTAGCCAGACACAAGGGTTGCAGCCAAGCGACCCCCGTGAGGATGCTCTCAAGAGGTCGCGCCCAAGGCGGCGGACCTGCGTAGGGTGAAAGCTCTGCGGGCGGGTCTGCGATGAACGTAGCTTCGATGAACTCCGCCACACGGCGGTTGTCGTGGCTCTTAGCGGGCCGCCCTCTGCCCCGCTTGGGGGCCTCCTGGTGGGCCGGGGCGGCGCTGTGGTCTTCCCCGCACGGGGCTGCCTGGGGTGTCGGTGGGTGGGTGGTAAGCATGGGTGTTGAAAGGTGAGCGGGCAAAAGAAAACCCCCGTGCCGTGAAGCAAGGGGGCTGATGGGGCTGGCGCTGAGAAGCGAGCGACGGGGCGAGCCTCGACTGGCTCTCTTCCTATATGGCAACCTTTTATTCGTGACTGAGCAAAGCAAGCACTGGCGCGGCTTGCAGGGCATCCCTTCGAAGGGTCCTGGGCGGGCCTAGGGCTGCCAGGAGTGCGGTTCTCCTAATGGGTACGTTTTACCCATGACTAAGCCCGGGCGCACCAGCGGCGGCAACCGTACCGGCTAGGCGGGGTTCTCCTAATGGCCACCTTTAACCCTCCACCTCGCAGAACCCCGGCTGGCGCGGACCATGGGCAGTGGGTGACGGAGTTCTCCTAATGGCTACCTTTAACCCTCCACCTCGCAAAGCCCCACCAGCGGGGCCTGGAGCGCACGACACACGGCAGGGCTATCACCGCCCCATGGAGGGCCTTCCTGCATTCCTGGGCGGCCTCCCTGGGGCTCTCTCAAATCAGGCAGGCATCGGCGTGGCCGAGTCCCTGATACGCATGATGGTCTGGCGGCTGGTGCTGTACTCCCGTGCCAGGGATGCCACCGACTCACCAGCAGCAAGGCGCCCTCGGATGGTCTCAATGGTGCCCCCTTGGATGCTCTGAGGGCGGCCTAGCGTCTTCCCTTCGGCCTTCGCACGGGAGAGCCCCGCCTGGGTGCGCTCTACCAGCAAGTCCCGTTCAAACTCAGCCACGGCATTGATAACCCCCATGGTCATCTTGCCCGCTGGGCTGGTGAGGTCCATACCACCCAAGGCCAGACAGTGAACCCTGACACCCATACCCGCCAGCTTGTCCACCGTGGCCCGCACGTCCATCGCGTTGCGCCCCAAGCGGTCCATCTTCGTGACCACCAGCACGTCCCCCTCATCGAGCTTCGCTAGGAGGGATGCAAAGACAGGCCGCTGGGCAGCCTCAACGGACCCGCTGATGGTCTCAGCGTGAACCCTACGGGGCTCCACAGCGAAGCCCGCCCCGGTTATCTCGCGGGTCTGGTTCTCGGTGGTCTGGTCAGAAGTGGAGACACGGCAGTAAGCGAAGACACGGGACATGGTGAAGACCTCAGGATGTACGTAAACGATGTACGAATCATCGAGTATGCCCAAAAACCTGTCAAGCTAATTTGTGGACAGGATGAAACAAGGGTGTCCGTAGACGGTCGATTCCGTACACCCAGTGTGCGCACTTTGTCTTTGGCCGGGTGGGGTGTGCCGCCTATGATGTTTCTAGTTAAAACAGGAGCAACGATGAAGAAGACGCTTTTTGCCTTGGCTCTCGCAGCGTGTGGTCACGCCATGGCCGCAGGTCCGTACGATGGAATCTATGCAGATGCAGCAGCCCCGAACAGCTATATATCAGTGCACACCAACGGCGACCGTGTAATCGCTACCTCGTACGAAATTTTGCCGGCCTCTGGAATCGTATTCACGTCTGAGATTGGTTCTGTCATGCCTCGGCAGGTGAACGTTTGGCAACTTCTCCAAGGGACCATCAGCGGAAGCAACGCAAGCCTTTCTGGGCAACTCATGTTCAACCAATGCAACGTGCAAATTTCCGCAAGTTTTACTGGCACCGGCCTAGTTGCTTACATCACCCGTTCAACATCCTCGGGGGCTGGTTCGTCATCCACCATGAACTGCCAAGCGCTGGTCTCGTCCCTTCCGATACGCTTCAACAAGATATTCTGAGGCGACATTTCTAGCCGCGACTTGCCCGAGATCGAGCTGTTGATCGGAGTGCACGGGCCAAAGGGTGTCGCGAGCTTTGCCGACACGCGCAACCCCTGAGGGTTTCCTAGACGGCACACATAGGGCTGAGCGGGGCACTCGCCCCCCCCCGGAGGGGAAACTTCTTCGCCGGTCTGGATCGAGGGGACTCTCGGATTTCTATAGCAAAACTTTCGGCCCCCTTCACGTCACACCTTGCGGCTGATGACCATATAAAGCCCGAAGCCCCAAAGCTCCAAGTCGGCACCCTCGCGGCGCTTGTCGAAGGCCATGAGGGGCCGTTCGCTACGTGCCTGGAAGTGAAGTTCAAAGCTGGGGCGGCTGATGAACATGGATCCCAGCGACAGCTCGAAGGTGGAGCGGGTGGTGGTCAGAATCATGATGGTCCAAGTGGTCACGCCAAGAGCGGCGCAAACGAAGCATCAAGGGCCTTCCGACCAAATACAAGCCTGATAGGTGTGACCATCTCGCCCTCGCAATCATCAAGCTACCGCGATAGACTGAGGTTCCTGTGACACATCGGTGTATCACTTGAGGTCTTCCACACCTCCGTAAGTTGTTGATTTTATTGATATTTACCCGCGCCATGGCGGCGGTAAGGCTCGTCAACTTCTTTCTTCTGCCGTTGGGCGTTTGCCCGTCGCGCTGTCAACGGTGGCGCTCTGCCACACCCCGCCGAAGATTCCCTTGCTGCACCGGATTGACAGTGCAAGCCCGGGCGCCTCGTACCCCGTCAATCCCCTGCCTCACCCAGCCAGCGCAGCACGCCCTGCGCAGCCGTGCGGCCGCTGGCCATGCTGGCCGTCAGCAGATAGCCCCCCGTGGGGGCCTCCCAGTCGAGCATTTCGCCAGCACAGAAGACGCCAGGCACAGCACGGGCCATCAGGTCCGGGTCCAGCGCGTCAAAGCGCACGCCACCCGCGGTGCTGATGGCTTCATCGATGGGGCGTGGAGCGACCACGGTGATGGGCACGGCCTTGATGGCGCGGGCGAGCGCCAAGGCATCGTTCACGCCGTCCTTGCCCAGGTGCTCGTAGAGGATGCCCGCCTTGATGCCGTCCAGGCCCAGGCGGCTCTTGAGATGGCTGGAAAGCGATCGCGAGCCGCGCGGATGGCGCACCTCCACCAGCACGCGCTCGGGGGAATGGTCGGGCAGCAGGTCGAGATGGAAGGTGGCATGGCCGTGGGCTTCGATTTCATCCCGCAGCAGGTGGGAAGCCGCGTACACCAGGCTGCCTTCCACGCCCGTGGCAGTGGCTACGAATTCGCCCTTGCGGCTGAAGCTGCGGCCCTGGCTGTCCGTGAAAGTGAGGGCCACGGTCTTGAAGGGCTGGCCTCCAAAACGCTCAGCGAAGTGGGGCGTCCACCCCACGGTGCTGGCGGGGGTTCGGCCCGCGAGCTCCTGCAGGAACTCGCGCCGGGTTTCGCCTGCCGACGCGCCGGCTCGCAGTACATCGAAACCGCAGTTGGCGGGGCGCAGCGGCGCCACGTCCATGCCGCGGGCGGCCACCAGCGGCACCCATTGGCCGTCGGAGCCCAGGCGCGACCAGCTGGCCCCGCCCAGCGCAAGGACCACGGCACGCGCCTCGACCACGCCAGGGCCCGATGGGGTGGAGAACTGCAGGGCACCATCGCCCGCCCAGCCCACCCAGCGATGGCGCATGTGGAATTTGACCCCCTGGCCGCGCAGCCGGTGCAGCCACGCGCGCAACAGGGGAGCCGCCTTCATGTCGGTGGGGAACACCCGCCCGGAGGTACCCACGAAAGTGTCCACCCCCAGATCCTTGGCCCAGTCGCGCACCTGCTGCGCGCCAAAGCCTGCAATCAACGGCCCTACCTGTGCCTCGCGTCCTTCGAAACGGGTGGCAAACCGGGCGTGATCTTCCGAATGGGTGAGGTTGAGACCGCCCTTGCCCGCCAGCAGGAATTTGCGGCCCACCGATGGCATCGAATCAAACAGATGCACGGCAACGCCTGCCCGCGCCAGCACCTCGGCGGCCATCAGTCCCGCGGGGCCGCCGCCCACCACGGCCACATCGCACGCGATGCGCTGGGCTTGCACAGGCTCGCTGGCGGGCATGTCGGGAACCAGGTCGGTGGTGGGTTGCATGGATGTGGTTCTCGGTAGCAAGGGAGAAGAAAGAATGTATGCGCGTCGGATCGCAGGCCCCGGTCAGAACAGGGAGCCCTGACCGTGATCGGATGGAGCAGGAGGTTGCGCAGAAACCGATGGTGCAGCAGGCCGCGCGGGGGCCGGAGTATGCCCCAACGGAGCAGCTCCGACTCCGGAGCCCGCCGGTCCGCCGGGGGACGGCCGCTCGCCCAGATCCGCCGACGCCGGTGCCGCCACCACGCCGTCCGCGCCATCGGCCACCAGCGCCAGCCGCCCATCACCCGTCAGGAACGCGGCAAACACGCGCTCGCCGGGGGTCTGGCTTTGCACCGCCTGTCGGTACAGCGCCATTTGTGCAACCAGCGCAGGCTGCCGCTCGGGCTGGTGGGCGCTTTTGTAGTCGAGCACCCACCAGCCGGCTCGGGCGGCAGGCTCGTAGCAGTGCACGAGGCGGTCGATGCGCAGGCTCTGGCCACGGTAGCGCAACGGGGCTTCGTTGATGGCGGTATCGACGCAACCCGGGTCCCAAGCCCAGGCCCCCTCACCCGCCAGAATTCGACACGCCGTCTCACAGGCCTGGCTGGCAGCAGCGAAGGTGATGTCGAAATCCTGCGCCAACCGCGCCTTACGTACTGCAGAAAAGCCGTGCTCGCGCAAATCTTCGAGTGAGACACCCGCCACGCCAGCCTGCTCCAGCAACTGGTGCATGGCTTCACCCAGGCGCGATTGCGGAGTCGAGCTGGGGCCTTCTGCGGGTTCCGCAACGCCCGCACCGAGCCCGGCCGGGCCTGTCGGCGGCAGGTTCGCAGACAGCTTCTGCCTGTGCGCTGGCAGCGCAGGAAGCTCTGCCACCGAGAACACTTCTTGTGTGACCGCAGTTGGATCGCCGATTTGCGGGTCAGCGTGCCGTGGAACATCTGCCGGGCCACTGGCGGGCACGGCATCCTCGGCCACAGACGCGAGCCGGTTCCACCAGCTGCCGGGGGCCGAGTGGGACGGCTGCACGGACGACAGCGCCAGGCAGTGCTTGGCGCGCGTCATGGCCACATAGAGCATGTTCAGCTCTTCGCGCTGGCGCGCCTGCTGCTCGGCCGCCACCGCCTGCGTGGCGCTGGGCGGCGGGCTGGATTCACTGGCCATGAACACGAAGGCGGCGGGCACGGCCTGCTCGCCAGGCCAGTCCACCAGCACACCCATGGTTTCGGCCTTCTGGGGGCGGGTATCGGTGTCCAGCAGCAGTACCGAATGCGCCTCCAGCCCCTTGGCGCCATGCACCGTGAGCAACCGCACAGCCTGCAGGTCCACCCGGCCCGGCGCACGGACGCCGCCCTTTTTCATCGCCCGCACAAAGGCGTACGGCGTGAGGTAGCGCCCTCCGTCATGTTGCAGCGCCGCCGACAGCAGCGCACGCAGGTTGGCCTGCACGGCGGCACGCTGCGACGCCGGGGCCGCCGCGGAAAACCGGGCCAGCACGTCGGCATGTTCGTAGATGGCATGCAGGGCGTCGTGGGGCGGCAGAGTGTCCACCCACGCCTTGTATTGGGTCAGATTGGCCCCAAGCCCAGGAAAATCATGCCCCCTTAGCTCCTCTTTTTGTAGCAGATCAAACCAGCTGCACGCGGCGTGTTCCGGGGCGCGGCGCAGCACCGCCAGGGTCACCAGGGCGTCGTCATCCAGCCCGAACAATGGCGAACGCAGGGCCCGAGCCAGCGAGAGGTCGTGGCGGGTCGAGACCAGCGCATCGAGCAGCGCGATGATGTCCTGCACCTCGGGCGCGTCGAACAGGTCGGCCTTTTCGGGCTGCACGCAGGGCAAGTGCAGCGCGCGCAGTGCATCCTGCATGGTGGCCAGGCGGTCACGCTTGCGGGCCAGCACCAGCACCTCCTTGGGCGGCACACCCTGCGCTATCTGCGCAGCCACCCACGCAGCCGCCTGGTTGCATTCGCGCATGCGCTGGGTTTCTTCGGGCTCGTGGCGCGGCTCGGTCAGGCTGTCGCGCCATTGCATCGGGCTGGACCTGGCCAGACGTACGGCCGCAGCACCATCGGTGCCCACCGCACCAGGGTCTGCCGCAGCCTGCGCCGTGTCGGTATCCGGCCCGATGGCCGGCAGGCGCAGCACCACACCCACATCCCGGGACTCGGTCGTGTGCGGCCGGAATCCGCTGGTTTCGCCCTGCGCCTGCGCAGTGCCCATCACCGCATTGACGGCTGCGATCACGCCCGTGGCGTTGCGGCGCGTGTGGTCGCAGCTCAGCAGATCACCGCCCAGGCCATTGCGCACAAACGCCTGGGCCGCGATGAAGACCTGCGGCTCGGCGCGCCGGAAGCGGTAGATGCTCTGCTTGGGATCGCCCACGATGAACACGCTGGGCGCGGTGGCGCCGCCGCCCGAGCCCGCGTAGCCCGACAGCCAGGCATGCAGCGCCTGCCACTGCAGCGGGTTGGTGTCCTGAAACTCGTCCACCAGCAGGTGGCGCACACGGGCATCCAGGCGCTCCTGCACCCAGCCACTGAGCACCGGGTCGGCCAGCATCACCAGCGCCATGCGCTCCACGTCGTTCATGTCCACCCAGCCGTGCTGGTGCTTGACGGCCGCAAATTGCGCAATGAGGCAGCGCGCAAGGCGGGCCATGCGCTGCTGGTGCTGCCACGCCGCATGCTGGTGCCGCGCAGCCAGCAGGCGCTGCAGCTCGGGTTCGGCCTCCTGCGCAGCCACGTACTTTTCGAGGTGTTTGGTGAGCCGGTCTTCCTTGGCCACAAACAGTGCCTTGCGCAGCATGGCCAGGCACTGGGCGGGGTCGGTGCTGGCCAGCGCATCGATGATGGCGTCGGCCGCCTTTTTCGGTGTCTTGTTGGTTTCAGTCCCGAGCGCGCGGGCCCAGGCCAGCCAGCGCTGGCGGCAGGCGGCATCGGCCAATGCATCGGCCGGGTCGGCGCAGTGGGCCAGCTCGGGAAAGCACGTACCGAAGGCTGGCACCGACGCATCGACCACGCCCGCCTCGTCGGCCAGGTCAAACTCCACCCGCTTTGCCAAGGCCCCGGCCAGGGCCTTGTGCGTTTGTGACCGCCCGTACCCGGCCACCACGGCTTCGTAGTCGGCACGCAGGCTGGCGTCGGCCGCCACGGCATGCAGGAACGGGCGCCAGACCTCGCGCACCGCCTCGGCGTCGTCTTCCAGCAGCTCGAAATGCGCGGGCAGGCCCTGGTCCTGCAACAGGGCCAGCGGCGCGGTGCCCAGCAGCGCGGCGAACCAGCTGTGGAAGGTGCGGATCTGGACCGGGCGGCCACTGTCGAGCAGCTGGCGATACAGGCCCTGCAGCGCCGGTCGCTGGTCCAGTGCCGCCTGGGGCGCCACGCCGCGCGCGATCAGCTCGGCCACCAGCCGGTCGGGCGGGGCCTGGACAAACTCCTCCAGCCATTCCTGAAGGCGCTGGCGCATTTCACCCGCAGCTTTCTTGGTGAAGGTGATCGCCAGGATTTCGTGCGGCGCAGCGCCGCCCAGCAACGCACGCAGCATGCGCGAGACCAGCATCCAGGTCTTGCCGGCACCAGCGCAGGCCTCCACCGCCACGCTGCGCGCGGGGTCGCAGGCAATGGCGTAGAACGCCTCGCGCGAGACGGGCTGGCCATTGTGTTCGTAGGCGGCGTTCGTCATCTATGGAGTCCGATGACCGGCGATGCGCAATCGGTCGTTGAAACTGGCGCGGCCAAAGCGTGGAGACACCGAGCAAGGGCCGCCCCGCAGCGAGGGTGTCGTCCCCCTGCCCGCGCAGCGTAGCGGAGCGAGAGCGGGGGGAAGGCGCGCAGCGCCTCAGGGGGGTGTCCTCTAGTCATCACCAGAAATCCTTTCGGCACAGGCCGCGCGCTGCGCAGTATTCGCACACCGCGCCCTCGCCGAGCGCTGTCAGGGGGGCGCCTGCGGCAATCTGTGCGAAGTCGTGCTGGATGCCCTCGACCAGGAGGTCGCGCAGGTGCACCACGTCCTCCTGCTCGTGCATGCGCGTCTCGCCCCGCTCGCCCACGTTGACGTAGGCTGCGCGCAGGGTGTCGTGGCTGAGCAGCGCAGCGTAGAACGCCAGCTGGGTGTCTTCGGCCCCCACCGCAATGCGTTTGCTGGTCACGCTGTCGCTCTCGGTCTTGTAGTCGATGACCAACACCGTGGGCTCGCCTGTGGAGGACACGCCATCAATCCGGTCGATGGTGCCCACAAGCTGCAGGCTGCCCAGCGGCTGACTCGCCTTGACCTCTGCCGACCGGAATGCGCCGCCCGCATCCTCGTGCTGCGCAAGCCACCGCAGGTAGCCATCGCGCACCTGCGGCCAGCCCGCAGAGAAAGGCAGGAAGTCGCCCTCTGCCCCGCCCGCCAGGCCGTGCCTGTGGGTCACTGTGTGCGCCGCTTGGTCAAGGCGCGTGCTGCGATCGGGTGGCGCGCCTGGAGCATCGTCGCGCAGTTGTTCATGGAACAGCTGCAGCACCTCATGCAGCCAGTTGCCGAAGTCACGCTTGTCCACTTCGGCCGACAGTTCATCCGATTCGGACAGGCCCAGCAAGCGCAACGCAAAGAAACGGTAAGGACAGTGCCGCAGGTCGGAGTACGCGGTGGAAGACAGGCGCTGCAGGCCCAGCGCGTCGCCCCGCGGGCCGGGCCGCGGCGTGGGCGCAGCCAGCACCTCGCGCTGGTGGCGGCTGTCAGCGCCTTCGTGCGCCGTTCCGTCCAGGTGCAACGCCAGCACCAGCGGGCTGGCCAGCAGCGGCTCGCCGCCCTCATCGCCCGTGCGCCAGAGCACGTCCACAGCGGGGGTACACAGCGCACTGTGCCAGGCCGCGCGCTGCGCCGCTTCCTGCGATTCGCGCGTGGGCAATGCAAGTGCCAGCCGCTGGGCCTGGGTCCATTCACCCGGTGGTTCGGGGGCAGGCTGCAGTCGCTTTTCATCGCAGCCAGGCAAAACCAGTGCGGCAAAGGGACGGGCCAGCAGTTGCGCCAGTGGCAGCACGGTGACGGGTGCCGCCCCCTCGGACGGCAGCACGAAGCGTGCAGCCTCCAGCACTTCATTCACCCAGCGGGTGAACTCTTGCAGCGACATGCGCCGTGCGGCAGCGCCCCATCCGTCAAACTCTGCGTCCTGGCCGTCCTGCAGGCGCAGGGCACTGAGCACGCGGGCGCCGGCCGCGTCCGCCTCCAACGTTTCCCATTGCCCCGTGGTGCGCAAAAGAGCCCGCAGTGCCACTAGCCAGGGGCCCAGCGCCCGGCCGGCACGCAGTCCCTCTTGCCATTCCGAGGCCTGGGCAACCAGCGCAGTAAGCTGGGGCTTGCTATCCCAGTCCCGGCCTACCGCCGCAGACCAGCTGGCGACAGCAGAGCGCCGCAACGCCTGCTCCAGCACCGCCAGTGCGTTTCGATCGATCAGCGGTACATGCTTGAGCCAGTCGAGCACATCGTCGGAACTGGCGTCCCATGCGGCCGCCTTGAGCGCCGTCATGAGTTGCGCGGCCGAGCGCGTGGTCGACAGAGTCCAGCCGTTTTCATCGCGCACCGCAATCCCACGGTGGGACAGGTGCGCGCTGATGCGCCGGGTGAGCGCGCGGTCGTTGGCGGCCAGGGCCACCGGCACGCGGCCTGCGGATACGTGGGCCAGCACGCAGGCGGCAGCACGCTGGGCTTCGTCCTCGGCATCCTGCGCCGAATGCAGGGCGATTTCCGCAGTGCTGGACACGCTCGCCAGATCACTGGCAAGGGGAATCAGCAGCCCGCGTTCACCCCAGTTGGCCAGCAGCGTGAGAACCAGCGGGTCGGGCTGGAAACCCTGCAAGACAATCAGTGCGTCCACCGTCCCACGCACCCCTTGGTCGAAGAGGACATCGGTGGCATAGCGCGAAGCGGCGGCCCACTCCAGCGCAATGCGGGCCACCACGGCTTCGAAGCGCAAGGCAGAGCCATCCTCGGGCCCTGGCAACAGCAATCGCGCGCTCGCGGCCCAGGCATCGCGCCCTTGCGGCGGCACAGACGCGACCACGCTGGCCAGCTGCGCAGCCGCCTCCTGCAGGGGCGCCGCCAGCATGTCGCGCTGGGCTGCCAGCCCCGCCCTGTCAAGCAATGCGCGTGCCGTGAGGGTGTCGCGCCCGATGTCGCCCGCCAGGTCATCGCCCTGCGGTACAAAAGCGTCCAGCTGGCGCGCCCAGTTGCGCGTGGTTTCAAAACGGGGGGCAAACCCGTCGGGGTGCAACAAGCCCCAGTAGTGCTGCGCCCACGGCATGAGCTGGGCATAAGGCACCAGCACCACAGAGCGGGCCGGATGGGCGCCCACGCGCTGAATCTGTGCGGCCACCTCGCCCAGCGTGTCCTGCCACAGGGCAAGCGCGCCCGCGCAATGATCGCTTTTCGCTATGACTGTCATAGCGTCGGAGTGCCGGGCCACAGCGGTGAACGTAGGATTGGTTTCTGTCACAATCCCCAGACTTTATACGTACCCCGGGATCAACCTGCCCGGAAAAGACACAAGGAATCCGCCATGGCCAGCGAACTCATCAAACATCTCTCCGACGCAAGCTTTGAGGCCGACGTGCTCAAGGCCAGCACCCCGGTGCTGGTGGATTACTGGGCTGAATGGTGCGGCCCCTGCAAGATGATCGCCCCCATCCTGGACGAAGTGGCGGGCACCTACCAGGGCAAGCTGCAGATCGCCAAGCTCAACGTGGACGAGAACCGCGAAGTACCAGCCAAGTTCGGTATTCGCGGCATTCCAACCCTGATGCTGTTCAAGGACGGCCAGCTGGCCGCCACCAAGGTGGGCGCCATGAGCAAGGCCCAATTGACCGCATTCATCGACCAGCAACTGGCCTGATCTCCCAGGGCCCCGCGAGCTGCTGCGCTGCGGCGGCGGGGTTTTCTTCAAGGGCTTGCGACCCTGTTTGCGGGCCGAAGCGGCCGGCAGCCCCGGCTGGCGCAAGTCTCCCGATTTTTCCTGTCATAATTCTTGGCGATCACCGGCCTGCACGCATTGGCAGCCGGGCCGAGATCCCAGGCGCACCAGACCTGCAAACAGCAGCTCCTCTGGTCCCAGCCCTCACTCCCCAAGTTTCTTACCCGCTCCGTCAAGGAGTCACTCCATGCACTTAAACGAACTCAAGGCACTGCACGTGTCTGAAGTCCTGAAGCAGGCCGAAGAACTCGAAATTGAAAACACGGGCCGGATGCGCAAGCAGGAGCTGATGTTTGCGATCATCAAAAAGCGCGCGAAAGCGGGCGAGCAGGTGTTTGCGGATGGGGTGCTTGAAATACTGCCCGATGGATTCGGCTTCCTGCGCAGCCCGGATACCAGTTTCACGGCCAGCACGGACGACATCTACATCAGCCCGAGCCAGGTACGCCGTTTCAATCTGCACACCGGCGACATGATCGAAGGCGAAGTGCGTACGCCCAAGGATGGCGAGCGTTACTTTGCGCTGACCAAGCTGGACAAGGTCAATGATGGTCCGCCCGAGCAGAACAAGCACAAGGTGATGTTCGAGAACCTGACGCCCCTTTTCCCCAAGGAGCAGATGCGCCTGGAGCGCGACGTCAAGAGTGAAGAGAACATCACCGGCCGCATCATCGACATCATCGCGCCCATCGGCCGTGGCCAGCGTGCGCTGATCGTCGCCCCGCCCAAGAGCGGCAAGACGGTGATGATGCAGCACATTGCCCACGCCATCACGGCCAACAACCCCGACGTGCACCTGATGGTGCTGCTGGTGGACGAGCGCCCTGAAGAAGTGACCGAAATGCAGCGCACGGTCAAGGGCGAGATCATTGCATCGACCTTCGATGAGCCCGCCGCCCGGCACGTGCACGTCGCCGAGATGGTGATCGAACGCGCCAAGCGCCTCGTCGAACTGAAGAAGGACGTGGTGATCCTGCTGGACTCCATCACCCGCCTCGCCCGCGCCTACAACAACGTCGTGCCATCCAGCGGCAAGGTTCTGTCCGGTGGTGTGGACGCCGCCGCGCTCCAGCGCCCCAAGCGCTTCTTTGGCGCCGCGCGCAAGGTCGAAGAAGGCGGTTCGCTGACCATCATTGCCACTGCCCTGGTCGATACCGGCAGCCGCATGGATGAAGTGATTTTTGAGGAATTCAAGGGCACGGGTAACTGCGAGATTCACCTGAACCGCCGCCTGTACGAAAAGCGCGTGTTCCCTGCCATCGAGCTCAACAAGAGCGGCACCCGGCGCGAGGAGCTGCTGCTGGCGCCAGAGATCCTGCAAAAGACCCGTATCCTGCGCCAGTTCATGTACAACATGGACGAGATCGAGTCGATGGAACTCATGATCAAGAACATGAAGGCCACCAAGACCAATGTGGACTTCTTTGACATGATGCGACGCGGCGGCTGACCGACGCACCCTGTGAACGTGCGCTTTTGGCTCCGGGCTATAATAGAGAGCTTTTTCTGCGGAAAGTACGCTGGATGCTCCACGGCGCAAAGGTTGCTCCGGGTTCAGCACGGCTCCCGCACTTGACAAGGATTGATCATGAAAGAAGGCATTCACCCCAACTACCGCGAAGTCCTGTTTGTGGACCTCTCCAACGGTTTCAAGTTCGTGACCCGTTCGTGCGTGAACACGAAGGAAATGGAAACGTTCGAAGGCAAGGAATACCCGCTGTTCAAGCTGGATACCTCCTCTGAATCGCACCCCTTCTACACTGGCACGCAAAAGTCGGTGGACAACATGGGTGGCCGCGTGGAGCGCTTCCGCAACCGTTTCGGCAAGACCACAGCCAAGTAATTCGCTGCTGCGCTTGCGCAAAAAAGCAGCCCGGGCCACCGGGCTGCTTTTTTTTCGTCCCGATGGGCGCACCGTACGTTGCGAGGCAGCCCTCTCGTGCCGTGGGTCCTTCGCCGCACGTCGCATTTGCCCTTATTCTCGGTGGCCCTCCCCTGCCCCTGAACCCGCGTGAACCCACCCTCGCCCGCCATCGTTACGCAAAGTGCCGTGAGCCCGCTTCCGCGCTGGGCACTGCTGTTGCTTTGCCTGGCCTATCTGGTTCCGGGCTTTGTGGGGCGCCAGCCCTGGAAAAGCGCCGACATCACTGCTTTCGGCTACATGCTGGAACTGGCCAGTGGACGCACCGAATGGCTGAGTCCGCTGCTCGGCGGGATGCCGCCCGAAACTGATGGCCTGCTGCCCTACTGGCTGGGCGCATGGGCGCTCCAGGCGTCTCCTGGCTGGCTGGTGCCAGAGATGGCGGCTCGCGTGCCGTTTCTAGGCTTGCTCGTCGTCACGCTGGTAGCAACCTGGTACGGCGTTTACTACCTGGCGCGCAGTCCCGGCGCACAGCCAGTGGCATTTGCCTTCGGCGGGGAAGCGGCTCCGGCGGACTACGCGCGGGCCATCGCCGACGGCGCCCTGCTGGCACTGCTTGCATGCCTGGGCTTGGCGCAGCTTTCACATGAAATCACGAGCTATCTGGTGCAGCTGGCGTGCACTGCGCTGCTGTTCTTTGCGGTGGCCGCAATGCCGTACCGCACCTGGGCGCCAGCCATTGCACTGGCGGCAGGCAGCCTGGGGCTTACGCTGGCTGGCGCTCCGGCCGTCGCAGCATTGCTCGCCGTTGGCAGTGTGCTCATTGCCATCATCGCTCCAGTACAAGGCCCGCGCGAACATCGGCTTGCCTGGGCGTGGGCCATCTGTGCCGTGGCGCTGGTCGCCGCAGGCATTGCATGGGGTCTTGACCTGTGGCGCTGGCGCATGGCGGTGGCCGGTGCCGGCGGCAAGGAATGGCAAAGCCTGGCAAGACTCTTTTTGTGGTTTGGCTGGCCCGCGTGGCCACTGGCGCTCTGGACGCTGTGGCGCTGGCGGCGACAGATCGCGGACCGCCCGGGGCATCGCCACCTTCTTTTGCCGCTGTGGTTTTCTGCCATCTCGGTGGCAACGACCATTCTCACCCAGCCCTCAGACCGTGCGCTGCTGCTGGGCCTGCCGGCCCTGGCCGCGCTAGCTGCTTTCGCACTGCCAACACTCAGCCGCAGCGTCGGCGCGTTGATCGACTGGTTCACCCTGCTGTTTTTTACCGTGTCGGCCCTGGCGATCTGGGTGATCTGGATAGCCATGCAAACTGGCGTGCCCGCCAAGCCAGCCGCCAACGTGGCCAAGCTCGCCCCTGGATTCGTACCTGAGTTTTCGATGCTGGCGTTTGCAACGGCACTGGCTGCCACCGCGGGCTGGTGCGCCCTCGTATGGTGGCGCGCCTCGCGCAGCCGTGCCCCTATCTGGAAAAGCATGGTCCTGCCTGCTGGCGGCGCAGTGCTGGGCTGGCTGCTGCTGCTCACGCTGTGGCTGCCCCTGCTGGACTATGCGCGCAGCTATGTGCCGCAGATACATGCTGTCAAGGCCGCGCTGGGCACTGCACCCGGCTGCGTGCAGGCCGTGGGCCTGAGCCGGGCGCAGGTGGCGGCGCTGCAGCACCACGGCCAGCTGGCACTGCAGCGGGCCGGGCTGCAGGATGAATGTGACTGGCTGATCGCGGACATCGCTGCCTGGCCAGCGTCGGAGCGCATGGTCAATACCTCGTTGTGGGAGCCGGTTGCCACCATTCCCCGGCCCACCGACAAGAACGACCATCTGCTCGTATTCCGCCGCGCAGGGCCTGCGCGCTGATGTCCGAGCGCTCCACCATTACACGCCATGCCCTGACCGTGCTGGCCGGCCAGCTGGCCGTCATGGCGTTCGGCGTGGCCGACACCATCGTGGCAGGGCGCCACTCCGCGGACTCTCTGGCCGCGCTCTCGGTGGCGTCAGCCATCTTCATCAGCGTGTATGTGGCCCTGATGGGCGTACTGCAGGCCATGCTGCCGATGTGGGCTGAACAGCGTGGCGCAGGGCAGCCTGAGGCCATGGGGCATTCGCTGCGACAGGCAATCTATGTATGCCTTGTCGCCAGCGTGATCGGCACGGCCGCACTGCTGTCGCCCGGCCCGCTGCTGCACTGGACCCAGGTGCCCCCAGCCCTGCAGGTGGAGGTCAAGGCCTACCTGGCCGTGCTGGCGCTTGCGCTGCCCCCGGCACTGCTGTTCCGCCTTTACAGCACGCTCAACCAGGCTCTGGGCCGCCCGCAGCTGGTCATGTGGCTGCAGGTGGGCTCACTGTTCGTGAAGGTGCCTCTGTCGATATGGTTCACCTTCGGCGGCGGAGGGCTTGCGCCGCAGGGCGTCGTGGGATGCGCATGGGCCACGCTGGTGGTGAACTGCACCATGCTGGCACTGGCCATATGGCTGCTGCGCACGCAGGACATCTACCGGTCACTGCACATCTGGAAGCGCATGGAACCGCCCCACCAGCCTACGCTGACCCGCCTGTGCCGGCTGGGTGTTCCGGCAGGACTTGCCGTGATGGTGGAAGTGACGTCCTTCACACTGATGGCGCTGTTCGTGGCCCGCCAGGGCACCACCGCGGCGGCAACGCACCAGATTGCAGCCAACGTGGCCGCCCTTTTGTACATGGTGCCTCTGTCGCTTGCGATCGCCACAAGCGCCCGGGTCAGCTATTGGCTGGGTGCACGGCAGCCTGGGCGCGCCCGGCATGCCGTTTTGACAGGTTTCAGGCTTGCAGCCCTTATGGGAATTGCCCTATCCGCTATTATTTTTATAGCAAAAAACCATGTAGGCGCCATCTACTCCAGCGACGCCGGCGTGGTAGTCATGACTGGGGCAGTACTGGCATGGGTTGCCGTGTACCACGCGTTCGATGCATTCCAGACCCTGAGCGTGTTCGTCCTGCGCTGCTATGGCATCACGGTAGCGCCACTGGCGGTGTACTGCCTGCTGCTCTGGGGCGCAGGGCTGGGTGGGGGCTACGTGCTGGCCTATGGAAGCTGGGGCCCGTGGGCAGATCAGGCTCACACGGCAGCGGCCACCCCCACGCCTTTCTGGGCGGCCAGTGCGGCGGCGCTCGGCGTTACGGCCGTGCTTTTCGTGCTGATGCTCAGGCGTGCGCTGGTTTCGCAAAAAGCACGGCTCACACGCTAGCCGGGTGCCCGCGCACCCCGGTGTGCAGTGCTGCGCAACCGGCTCGCAGGAAACGTCACCGAAAACACCGACCCCTTGCCCAAGGTGCTTGTGATCTCGAGCATGGCACCGTGGCGCTGCAGCACATGCTTGACGATGGCCAGCCCCAGTCCAGTGCCTCCCGTTTCGCGAGAGCGGCTGCGGTCCACGCGATAAAAGCGCTCTGTCAGCCTGGGGATGTGCTCCGGCGCAATGCCAGGGCCTGTGTCCCGCACGGAGAACACTGCAGCGCCATGGGAGGCCGGTTGCCATTCCACCGTGATGCTGCCACCGGCCGGTGTGTACCGCACCGCGTTGCTGATCAGGTTGGAAAGCGCGCTTTGCAGCTCGGCTGATGAGCCCGCCAGCTCACCGGCTTCGAGCAGGACCTGCGGTGCGGGAAAGCTGATCTGATGCGATTTTTGCTGGCTCTGAGTGACCAGCGCCGAAAGCGCCCTTCCCTCGACCTCGCAGTGCTGCAGCAGTGTATGTACCGATGTCCACTCACCCATGCCAGGCAGCGGGCTACCCTCCAGCCGCGAGAGCGTCAGCAGGTCCTGAACCACGCTTTGCATGCGCTGCGCTTGCTGCGACATCATCCCCAGATAGCGGGACTGCTCTTCTTCGGTGAGCGACAGGGTCTGAAGGGTTTCGACAAAACCAGCAAGTACCGTCAGCGGAGTGCGGATCTCGTGCGAGACATTGGCCACAAAATCGCTGCGCATGGCTTCGGCCTGCTCGAGCGCCGTGACGTCGCGCGACAGCAGCAGCTTGCGCCCGTCGCCGTATGGATGCAGGTGCACCGAGATGCGCACCGGGCGTGACGGCGTGCTGGCCCGACCTTCCAGCACCACATCCGTCGTGAACTGCCTTGCCGCGAAGTACGCTGTGAAAGCTGGGTCGCGCACCAGATTTCCCACCGATTGCATCACGTCGCGCTGGGCGTCAAATCCAAAGTGCGCTGCTGCAATCTGGTTGCACCACTCGATGCGACCCTGGGCGTCGAGCAGCACGACCCCGTTGGGCGTGGCCTGCATGGCTGCCAAAAACTCCTGCAGACGCCCTTCACTATCGCGTAGCTCGACCTCGTTGCGGCGCAGCAGGCGACGCGCGCGGTCTGCGGCCTCACCCCAGATACCACGCATTACGGGAGCCTGTTCGGGGTCGCCCGTACGCAACCACCCCAGCACGCGTGCACCGCGCGAAAGGTCCCAGAAGAACCAGCCCCAAGCGGCCGCACCCGCACCCAGCGCAGCACCCCAGGCGCCGCCCTGCCACCAGCCAAGCCCGCCGCCCGCGAGTTGCCACAGCAAAAAATACGAAAGACGCCAGAGCATGCCGCTTGCAAAGCCTCGTCAGGAAGTGCGGGCGCCAAGGGTGCGCCCCATACAGGTTAGGAGGATGCGCCGCATGGCGCACAGAGATCTACGCCTGCAACTGGACCTGAGGCTGTACCGTGAGCCGATAGCCCGCACCCCGCACGGTTTCGACCATCACGGAGGCCGCGCCCAGCGCCTCGCGCAGACGCTTGACGTGCACATCCACAGTGCGCTCTTCGATGAAGACATGGTCACCCCATACCTTGTCGAGCAGCTGCGAGCGGCTATGGACGCGCTCAGCATGCTTCATCAGAAAATGCAGCAGTTTGAACTCTGTTGGTCCCACCTTGAGCGGCAGGCCCTGAAAGCTCACGCGGTAGGTTGCGGCATCGAGGACCAGCTCGCCAATCGTCACGCTGTCGCTGACCTGCTCGGGCGCACGGCGGCGCAACACCGCGCGGATGCGGGCCAGCAGCTCCTGGGTCGAAAACGGTTTGGTGATGTAGTCGTCAGCGCCTGCGTCCAGCCCTGCCACCTTGTCAGGTTCGTCACCGCGAGCCGTCAGCATCAGTATGGGGATCGGCTTGGTGCGGCTGTCTGCCCGCCACTTGCGGGCCAGGCTGAGGCCGCTCTGGCCGGGAAGCATCCAGTCCAGCAAGATCACATCCGGCAGCACGGCATCCAGTTCGCGCTGGGCCGAGTCGCCGTCTTCCGCCCAGAACGGCTGGAAGCCGTTGTGCCGCAGGTTCACGGCGATCAGTTCGGCAATGGCCGGCTCGTCTTCGACGATCAGGACGCGGGGTAGCTTTCTCATAACGGTACCAGAGCCCTTTCGTTCAGAGAACGGCCGACTCGATCTCGTCGAGCGCCGTGTGGCGCACGTCCTTGCCCTTGACGAGATAGATCACCAGCTCTGCCATGTTCTTGGAGTGGTCACCGATGCGCTCGATGGCCTTGGCCAGGAACAGCAGGTCAAGGCTGGGCGAGATGGTGCGCGGGTCTTCCATCATGTACGTCACCAGCTTGCGGACGAATCCGTCGAACTCCTGGTCAATGAGGTCGTCTTCCTTGAGGATGGACACAGCCATCTTCACGTCCAGGCGAGCGAAGGCATCCAGGGCCTTACGCAGCAGGCCAGAGGCCAGTTCGGCTGCTACTCGCAGGTCGCTCGAGGGCAGCGAGCGCGGGGCACCGCCCTCGATGATGGACCGGACCATGCGCGCCATCTTGTTCGCCTCGTCACCCATGCGCTCCAGGTTGGCGGTGGCCTTGGAGAAGGCGAGCAGAAGGCGCAGGTCGCGCGCTGTAGGCTGACGGCGGGCAATGATGGATGACAGCTCGCCGTCGATCTCGACCTCCAGGGCATTCACGCGGGTCTCGATCGAGGCCACGGCTTCCACGGCTTCAAGGCTGAAATGCGACAGCGCGTACACAGCCTGGCGAATCTCGGACTCGACCAGCCCGCCCATCTCCATGACGCGGGCGGAAACGCTGTTGAGTTCGCTATCGAACTGGGACGAAAGGTGTTTGTCGGGCATGGCTTGCGTCTCCTTAGCCGAAACGGCCAGTGATGTAGTCTTCGGTTTCCTTGCGCTCGGGCTTGAAGAAAATCTGCTCGGTGGCGCCGAACTCGATCATCTCGCCGAGGTACATGTAGGCGGTGTAGTCGCTGCAGCGCGCTGCCTGCTGCATGTTGTGCGTCACGATGGCAATCGTGTAGTCGTGCTTGAGCTCATCGATCAGTTCTTCAATCTTGGCAGTGGAGAGTGGGTCCAGCGCCGATGTGGGCTCGTCAAGCAACAGCACAGACGGCTTGACCGCCACGCTGCGTGCAATGCAAAGGCGCTGCTGCTGGCCACCCGACAGCGACAGCCCGCTCTGGTTGAGCTTGTCCTTCACCTCGGTCCAGAGGGCCGCCTTGGACAGCGCCCACTCCACCCTGTCGTCCATCTCGCTCTTGCTCAGCGTTTCGTACAGCTTCACGCCAAACGCAATGTTGTCGTAGATCGACATGGGAAACGGCGTCGGCTTCTGGAACACCATGCCGATGCGCGCGCGCAGCAGGTTGATGTCCTGCTTGGGATCGAGGATGTCCTGACCGTAAAAGTTGATGGTGCCCTCAGCCCGCTGGCCGGGATACAGGCTGTACATGCGGTTGAGCGTACGCAGCAGGGTGGACTTGCCACAGCCCGAAGGGCCGATAAAGGCTGTCACCTTGTGTTCGGCGATGTCCAGGCTCACATTGCGCAGCCCCTGGAACTTGCCATAGAAAAAGCTCAGGTTGCGCAGTTCCAGCGCGTTCTTGCTGGTGGTCGCGGTAGCAGTTGCGTTCATTGTCACGTCCTGGATAGGAATCTGTCGGATCAACGGAAGAGTTCGGAGGTCCGCATCAGGTGCGGTTCTTTTCACGCAGGAACACCCGCGCCACGATGTTCAGGACCAGCACCGAGAGCGTGATGAGCAGCGCCCCACCCCAAGCAAGGCGCACCCAGTTGTCGTAGGGGCTCAGCGCAAACTGGAAGATCACCACTGGCAGGTTGGCCATGGGCGCACCCATGTTGGTGCTGAAGAACTGGTTGTTGAGCGCCGTGAACAGCAGCGGCGCCGTCTCGCCGCTGATGCGGGCTACTGCCAGCAGCAGGCCGGTCATGACACCGCTGCGCGCTGCGCGCAGCGTGACCATGGTGGACACCTTCCAGCGCGGCGCGCCGAGGGCAAAGGCAGCTTCGCGCAGACTTCCAGGCACCAGGCGCAGCATGTTCTCTGTGGTGCGCACCACCACCGGCACGGCGATGAGCGAAAGCGCCAAGCTGCCCGCCCAGCCCGAAAAATTGCCTACCGTGGCCACCGCGATGGCGTAGACAAACAGTCCCAGCACGATGGAGGGCGCCGACAGCATGATGTCGGTCACAAAGCGTGTAAGTTCTGCCGTGCGGCTCTGGTCGCCGTATTCGGCAAGGTACACGCCTGCCAGCACGCCGATGGGCGTGGACACGAGCACGGTGAAGCCGACCATCATCAGGCTGCCCACAATGGCATTTGCCAGGCCGCCGCCTTCGGAGCCCGGTGCTGGCGTGGACTGCGTGAACATGTTCCAGTCGAGCGCAGCAATGCCGTTGGTCAGGAGCACGCTCAGGATCCAAAGCAGCACGAACAGCCCGAGCACCATCGCGCCGAGCGACAGCGTCAGACCCACTGCATTGGAGCGCCTGCGCTTGTTGTAGAGGTCTTGGTTGAATTGCATGGGAGCTGATCTCAAGCGGTTTTGATCATGGGTACCGGCATCACAGGCCCTTGGCCTTTTCTGCCCGCAGCATCAGGATCTTGGCGGCCGAAAGCACGACGAACGTGATCACGAACAGCAGGAACCCCAGCGCAAACAGGGTCGACAGATGGAAATCGGCAGCTTCGCCGAACTCATTCGCCAGCGTGGAAGCAATCGAAGTGCCTGGCGAGAACAGCGATGTGGGCATGCGGTTGGCATTGCCGATCACGAAAGTGACCGCCATCGTCTCGCCCAGCGCACGACCCAGGCCCAGCATGATTCCGCCAATGACGCCCTTCTGGGTATATGGCAGCACCACGCGGCGCACGACTTCCCAGGTGGTACAGCCCAGGCCGTAGGCCGACTCGCGAAGGATGGGGGGAACGATTTCAAACACATCGCGCATGACCGCAGCCACAAACGGCAACACCATGAATGCGAGCACAATGCCCGCAGCCAGGATGCCGAAACCGTTGGTGCTGCCGCCAAACAGGAAGCCCACCAACGGCATCGACCCGAGCAACGTCTGGACAGGCATCTGGAAGTAGTCGGCAAACAACGGCGCAAAGACGAAAAGGCCGAACATGCCGTAGATGATCGACGGCACCGCCGCCAGCAGCTCCACCGCCGTACCCAGCGGCCTGCGCAGCCACACCGGGCAGGTTTCCGTGAGGAAAAGCGCGATGCCGAACGCGAGGGGAACTGCAATCACCAGTGCAATGCCAGCACTGGCCAGCGTGCCCACGATGGCGATCGCCGCGCCGAACTCTTCATTGATGACGTCCCACTCCACCCGCCAGATGAACTGGACGCCGAACTTCTGGAAGGCCGGCCAGGCATAGACGAACAGCGACACGATGATGGCCAGCAGTGCCACCAGCACCAGCAGGGACAGTGATTGCGTCAGCCTGTGGAAAAAGATGTCCTGCAGGCGCTGGCGCCGTGCGATGGACACCATGCTCTTGGTCGGTGCGTCTGCCGTGCGGGCAGGCGCGGATTGCGCACTCATGGTTGTTCCCACGCTCATGTTGACTCCAACTGGCTTCTGGATAGCTCACAGACCAGCACCCATCAGCCGTGCTCCGGCCGAAGGATGCATTTTGGGGCAATTGCCTTACTTCTTGATCTGCGACCAGACTTTGGAGCGGATGTCGGCCGTCAGTGCATCCGGCAGGGGAACGTAGTCCAGCTCGGCGGCCATTGCCTTGCCATTCTTGAAGGCCCAGTCAAAGAACTTCAGCACCTCGGCAGACTGCGCCTTGTCGGCAGGGTCCTTGTACATCAGGATGAAGGAGGCGGTGCTCACGGGCCAGCTGTTGGCACCCTTGGCGTTCACCATCGAAATCCCCATGCCGGGAACGCTGAACCAGTCGGCGCTGGCTGCAGCGGCGGCAAAAGTAGTGTCGTCAGGACTCACGAACTTGCCGTCTGCGTTCTGCAGTTGCAGGAAGTTCATGTTGTTCTTCTTGACGTAGGCGTACTCGACATAGCCAATCGCGCCCTTCACACGGGTCACGTTGGCGGCAACGCCTTCGTTGCCCTTGCCGCCTACAGACGACGCTGCAGGCCACTTGACGGCCGCACCCTTGCCTACGGTGTCCGCCCATTCCTTGCTGACAGCAGCGAGGTAGTCGGTCCAGTTGAACGTGGTGCCCGAACCGTCCGCGCGGTGCACCACGGTGATGTTCTGGTTGGGCAGGGTTTTGCCGGGGTTCAGGGCAGCCAGCTTGGGGTCGTTCCACTTGCTGATCTTGCCGAGGAACATCTCGGCCAGGACCGTGCCGTTCACCCGCAGCTCGCCCGGCTTGAAACCTTCTAGGTTGATCACCGGCACCGTGCCGCCAATGATGGCCGGGAACTGGACCATGCCGTCCTTTTCAAGGTCGGCACCGGATACTGGGGCATCGGTAGCGCCAAAAGCGACCGTCTTCGCGCGAATCTGGCGGATGCCGCCCGACGAGCCGATCGATTGATAGTTGAGGCCCGTGCCGGTTTCTTTTTTGTAGGCTTCAGCCCACTTGGCATATATCGGGAAAGGAAAGGTAGCGCCGGCGCCCGTGATGTCTGCGGCGAAAGCACCGCCAGCGGCCACAGTGGCCAGAACGACAGCGACGGTTTTGAGGAATGTGCGTTTCATGATTTACCTTTGACGAGGGTTGACCGGAACAGCACGAACTCTAGGGGGAGTTCATGACAATTCAGTGACACAAAACACCGCCGACACCGAGATCGCGGAATACCGTCATTCACGATATCGTCACAAGACTTTCACATCAATTGCACATACTCAGCTGGCAAACGCGCTCCCGCGAGCCGGCCGGCGCCTGCCTCATGGCCACTGTACGATGCCGCAAAGCATCTCCCCAACACATACCCTCATGCAAAACGGCACACGCCTCGCCGCAGTCGACCTGGGCTCCAACAGTTTTCGCCTTGAAATCGGACGGTATGAATTCGGCCACATCCAGCGCGTGGAGTACCTGAAAGAAACCGTGCGCCAGGGCAATGGCCTCGACGAAAACCGAAATCTCACACAGGACGCCATGGAACGCGGCTGGGCCTGCCTGGCCCGGTTCGGCGAGCGCCTGGCCGGGTTTCCCAGAACGCAGGTGCGCGCCGTGGCAACACAGACCCTGCGGGAGGCACGCAACCGCGAAGAATTCCTGTCACGGGGTAGCCAGATGCTGGGGTACCCGATTGATGTGATCTCGGGCCTGGAGGAAGCAAGGCTGATCTACCAGGGCGTGGCGCGGCTTCTTGCGCAATCCGACGAACGCCGATTGGTGGTCGATATCGGCGGGCGATCCACCGAACTGATCGTGGGCCAGCAGTTCACACCCCATGCCGTGGCATCGTTTCGGGTGGGAAGCGTTGCGTGGTCGCAGCGCTACTTTGCCCAGGGCGAATTCACCCCTGGCGCCTTTGCCGCAGCAGAGATTGCGGCGAAGGCAGTGCTCGACGAAGCGGTGGAAACCTTTCACCCCGGGGCTTGGGAAGTGGCTTACGGTTCTTCAGGTACCGCGGGCGCAGTGGGCGAAGTGCTTGCTGCCGCAGGTCAAGCGCCTTCCGGCGTCATCACCCGAAGCGGACTTGACTGGCTGCATGAGCGCCTGCTGCGTGCCGGCTCGGCCGACCGTTTGCGGATGGAAGGGCTCAAGGAGGACCGCAGGGCCGTGATTGGTGGCGGCATCAGTGTGCTGCGTGCCGTGTTCGACCTGCTGGAGATTGACGAAATGCAGGTGGCCCAGGGAGCGCTGCGCCAGGGCGCGCTTTACGACCTGCTGGATCGCGAGCAGCCAGGTACCGATCTGCGCTCTGCCACCGTGCAGGGGTTGATGGAACGGTTTGGCGTGGATTCCGAGCATGCCCAGCGCGTGGCGGCCACTGCCCTGAACCTGTTCGAGCAGGCGCGAGGGCCCGATAGCGCACGCGCAGCACTCAAGCTGCAGTGGGCGGCGCGGCTGCATGAGATCGGTTGCCGCATCTCGCACAGCGACTACCACCGTCACGGCGCCTACATCCTGGACAACACCGATGCTGCGGGATTTGCGGTGCCCGAACTGCACCGGCTGGGCGTGCTGGTGCTCGGGCAACGCGGCAAGGTGCGCAAGCTTGACGCGGACCTGACCGACCCTGTTTTCGCGCTGCAGTTGCTCTGCCTGCGTGTGGCGGTGGCGCTGTGCCATGCTCGCCGCACGCCTGACACCCAGGGGCTGACCTTGCGGCGCGACGGCATGGGCTTTTGCCTCCAGGCACGCCCCGGCTGGGCCTTGGCCTACCCACAGTCAGCCCATCTGCTGCGTGAAGAAGTGGTGGCCTGGCAAAAAACCCCTTGGGAGCTGACGGTTGACCTGGGCTAGGCGCATCCAATAAACTGTATATACCGTTTATACAGTTCCAGGAGAGCGACATGACCAAGTCAACCGCAGTGATTGCACCCAGCACCTTGCCCGCAGCGGCACCTGCGCCTGCACCCACTCCCGCAGTAAAGGCTGCCGTGAAGAAGCGTGCCGCTGCCCCAAGGCTGCCTGAGAGCGCGCCCAAGACGACGCCTGTTACCCAGCCTGTTGCCAGCAAATCGTCCCCCAAGGCCAAAGCCCCCGCTTCCGCGAAGAAGCCAGCTGTGCAGCCCGCCGCCACCGGCAAGGACGCCAAACCCCGCAAGCCCAAGCTGGTGCGCGACAGCTTCACGTTCCCCAAGGACGAGTACGCAGTCATTGAAGCCCTGAAGGAGCGTCTTGCCAGCCTGGGACAACCGGTCAAGAAAAGTGAATTGCTGCGTGCCGGGCTCAAGGTGCTTGCGGCCATGACCGACGCCGGGCTGAAAACCTCCCTTCAGTCCGTTCCGTCCCTGAAGACCGGACGCCCCAGGGCAGAGGTACCTGACGCTCCTACACAAGCGCCGACGCGCAAGGCCATCACCAAGGCACGTGGCAAATAACCCGAGGCAGGCGCTAGCCTGAACCTCACTTGCGGGACAAGCCATGCATCGCAGTCAAAGAAACTCCGGCGACTGCACCACCATCAGTACCGTCTGGCTTTGGTCCTGCCTCTCCCTCCGGCGAAGCCACCACACGGCGCCCTTGCGGATGGCACAAGCAGGCTCGGGCAGCCCGAGCAGTTGCGCGACCGTCTGCCCCAGCACAGGCTGGTGTCCCACGACCAAGACAGCGCCCTTGGCGCGCGGCCACTGGGCAAGACCCAACAGCTCATCCGCGCTGCCACCGGGCAGCAGCTCGGACCGCAGCTTGAATTTGCGCCCCAGGGCGGCTGCGGTCTGTTCGGTTCGTCGGGCCGGACTGGCCAGTACGCGAAGCCCCTCAGGCAATTGGCGGTCCAACCACGCAGCCATGCGGGCGGCCTGTTTTTCGCCGCGCGCCGTCAATGCGCGAGCCAGGTCATCCTGACCTTCTGCCGCGTCTTCGGCTTCGGCATGCCGCCACAGGATGAGGTCCATCATCCCCTGCCCGAGCTGGCGCCCGGCGCCGCATTGGCGGGCCCATAGCGACCCATCAAGGCATTCTGGGCACCCAGCCCGCTGCAAGGACGGGGGGCGCGGTCGTAGCTGCCGTTGGCGTTCAGCGTCCATGCATCCCGGTCGTCGTGCAGATAAGCCACCAGGCACTCATCCACGATCTGCTGGCGTAGCACCGAATCATCCACTGGCCACGCCAGTTCGATACGGCGCATCATGTTGCGGTTCATCCAGTCGGCGCTGGAGAGATAGAGGTCTTCCTGATCGGCCGCACGAAAGTAGAAAACGCGTGTGTGCTCCAGGAATCTCCCGATGACGGAACGCACGCGGATGTTGTCGGTAGCCCCTGGCACCTGCGCTGGAAGCATGCATGCACCGCGCACGATCAGGTCGATGCGGGCGCCCCGCTGGCCTGCAAGGATCAGCGCACGCATCAGCGCCTCGTCAGTCAAGGCGTTCATTTTCGCAACAATGCGCGCGTCTTGGCCCGCCTGCGCCGCCAGGCCCACCTGCTCGATCTTCTCCAGCATGCGCCGGTGCAGATGAAAAGGCGCCAGCATCAGCTTGCGCAGCTTGGGAGGGCGGTTCTGGCTGGCCAGATGGTTGAAAACCCCGTCCATGTCGGCCGTGGTCGCCTCATCAGCGGTGAGGTAGCTGAGGTCGGTGTACAGGCGGGCCGTGCGGACGTTGTAATTGCCCGTCGACAGATGCCCGTACCGCCGGAGCTTGCGCCCTTCGCGACGCGTTACCAGCAGCATCTTGGCGTGCGTTTTCAGGCCCACCACGCCATAGACCACCTGGGCACCCACGGATTCGAGCGCCTCGGCCCAGTTGATGTTGGCCTCTTCGTCAAAACGCGCCTTGAGCTCGACCACAGCCATCACTTCCTTGCCGCGCCGCACGGCCTCGGTCAGAAGTTCCATGAGCTTGGAATCGGCACCCGTGCGATAGATCGTCTGCTTGATCACAAGCACGTCGGGGTCGTTCACAGCCTCCTGCAAGAACGCCAGCAGCCCGTCAAAACTTTCAAAAGGCTGGTGGATCAGCACGTCACGCTGGCGCAGCTGTTCCATGATCGGTGCGCCCGGCTGCAGTTGCCGTGGCCATGCGGCCGCCCATGCAGGAAACAGCAAGGCAGGGTCGTTGACCAGGTCCACCAGCTGGGTCAACCGCACCAGATTCACCGGCCCGGGAACGCGGTACAGCGCTGCAAGCGGCAACTGGAACTGCTTGAGCAGAAAGTCGTACAGAAAAGGCGAGCAACCCGACGACACTTCCAGACGCACAGCCTGCCCGTAGTGGCGGTGCTGCAGGCCCTGCCGCAAGGCAGTGCGCAGGTTGCGCACGTCTTCCTCGTCCAGCGCCAGATCGGAATGCCGGGTGACGCGGAATTGCGAAAATTCGACCACCTCGCGTCCGGGGAATAGCTCATCAAGGTGAGCGCGTACGATACTGGAGAGACTCACAAACAGCGTCCCATGCGGAGCTACCCGGGCGGGCAAGCGCATGAGGCGCGGCAAAGCCCGGGGAACCTTCACGATGGCGATTTCGTTCTCGCGGCCGAACGCGTCATGGCCCCGGAGCCGCACGATGAAATTCAGCGACTTGTTGGCCACCTGCGGAAACGGATGGGCCGGATCAAGGCCGACAGGGATGAGCAACGGCCGGACATCGCTGGCGAAGTATTCCCGTACCCATTTCTTCTGGGCGGGCGTTCTTTCGTTGTGCCCCAGGATGCGTATGCCCTGCCGGGCGAATGCGGGTACCAGGCAGTCGTTGTAGAGCGCGTACTGCCGCTTGACCAGCGAGTGCACCTGGGTGGCAAGCGTCTGGAATGATTCCGAGGAATACACCCCCTTGGTCTCACCCTTCATGGCAGCGGTCAGGTGCGGCGCAGCGCGGACTTCAAAGAACTCATCCAGGTTGGACGACACGATGCATAGGTAGCGCAGCCGCTCCAGAAGCGGTACATCGTCCCTGCAGGCCCAGTCAAAAACCCGTTCGTTGAACGCCAGAATGCTCTGGTCACGATCGAGAAATGGCAGCTCGGGCGTGACGCCAGCATCGCGTTCGGGTGAGACGCGAGCGACGACGCCCCCGCCTGGCTGTGCGCCGGGGTGAACGCGCTCGTCACTCCCGACCACCGGCGAGGAAACGGACACAACGTCTTCAGGAATGGGCAGCATGAACACCTGACTGGAGCAGAACACCAAATCGACAGTATCAACCTGACACATGACATTCGTGTGACGATTCAATGTCAGGCTGTACAGGTTCATCTGCCCAGGAAGTGCCTGCGATATCGTGGGTGAAGATCTGCAAGGCGCATCAGCATGGGCAGGTCGGCCGTATTGAAGTCAGGATCCCAGGCTGGCGCACCCAGCACCTGAGCGCCAAGTCGCAGGTAACCCTTGATCAATGCCGGTGGCTCGATCACGGCGTGGCCGTCCAGCAGGTCCACGGGCAGGGGAAGCCGGGGCAACACATGGAAATCGATGGGAGCCAGATGAGTTTTGCGCACCTGATGCCAGATGCTTGCAGCCGCATCGCCACTGGGAATGCCGTTGTGCACCATTGGGATGCTGGCGCAGCCGATCATGGTGTCGAGTTCATTGCGCACCATGAAATCAGCCAAGGCACTCCACAGTGCCATGATCACGCCGCCATGCCGGTGGTCGGCATGCACGCAGCTTCGGCCTAACTCCACCATGCGCGAACGAAGCGTGCGCAGGCGCGTGAGGTCAAACTCGGTATCGCTGTATGTGCCACCCACGCGGCGGGCCTGTGCCGGTGTGAGCACACGGTAAGTCCCAATGACTTGCCGAGTCTGTGCGTCACGGACCAGAAGATGCTCGCAATAGTCGTCAAACAGGTCTACGTCGTGGCCTGCGATGGGGGTCGTCAATCGAGCGCCCATCTCCGTCGCGAACACCTGAAATCGCAACCGTTGCGCCTGGCGGACCTCATCCAGATGTCGGGCCCAGCTCACCTCGACAGGGCTTTTCCGCAGCACTTCGGGGCTGATGCCAATCCCGCTAGCCAGTATTGCGGCAGTGCCCGTCGGGGGCACGTTGGGCGCACCCAGGGGCGCGTTCAGCATCAGGTTGGATACATCGGTCATGGTGCCCAGACTCCCTCGTTCTTTCTTTAATCCCGGCTGGACCCCAACCGGGTGGGAACCGTGGCTCCCTGCAGGAAGTCTGAACGCAGGCCATGACGCACCCGTGTCGGAGAGATGTCAGATCCGTGAATGCGAGAGCAGGCGCTCCATCTTGTCGCGCACACGCGTGGGCCGAGGGGTGGCGCGGCTTGTGCACCACGTCAGGGGCGCGTCAGGCCAGGCAATGGAGCACTTGGGGCCTTACACGCGGCGCGCAAATGGCCTTGCCGCCATCGCGCAGACGAGCATGGCAACTTTGGAGGCAGCTCGTAGATCGCTGCGCCCGTCGAAGGACGGGAAGGCGTCAGTGCTTTGAGGAGCAGTCCGCCAGGAAATCAGCCCGCACGGGCGGCGTCTGCCAGCCGCTGGGCACAGGCACTGGCCTGCAAGGCATCGCGCGCCTCGACCATGACACGTAGCAACGGCTCGGTGCCGCTCGCCCGGATCAGCACCCGGCCATGACCCTCCAATTCCTGCTCCACCGCCTGCGTGGCTTCGGCCAGGAGTCGATTCGATTTCCAGTCCTGGCCCACGGCCAGACGCACGTTGAGGAGCACTTGCGGGTAAAGCGACACATCCTCAAGGAGCTGCGGCAGCGTGCTTGCGCTGCGCACGCATGCCTGCAGCACCTGCAGCGCACTGATGAGGCCGTCGCCGGTGGTGTGCCTGTCCAGGGCCAGCAAATGACCCGACCCCTCACCTCCCAGTACCCACTGATGGCGCACCAGTTCTTCCAGCACGTAACGGTCGCCGACCTTGGCGCGCACGAACTTGACCCCCTTCGCCTGGAGCGCCACCTCGACAGCCATGTTGGTCATCAGGGTGCCAACCACGCCAGGCACATGTTCGTCGCGCCCCATGCGGTCCATGGCCATCAGGTAAAGCAGCTCATCGCCGTTGTAGAGCCGCCCTGCCGAATCGACGATCTGCAGGCGGTCGGCGTCGCCATCCAGTGCCACACCGAAATCCGCATGGTTTGCGCGCACGGCACGCACCAGTGCATCGGGGTGCGTGGCACCGACCTGGTGGTTGATGTTGACGCCATCTGGCGAGCAGCCTATTGACAGCACCTCGGCCCCTAGTTCGTGGAAAACCTTGGGTGCCACCTGGTATGCCGCACCGTGCGCAGCATCGACCACGATCTTGACGCCGCGCAGGGTAAGGTCCTGCGGAAACGTGCTCTTGCAAAACTCGATGTAGCGGCCAGCCGCATCGTCAAGGCGCCGGGCCTTGCCGAGCCCCGCGGATTCCACCCACACGGGCAGCTCGGCCAGGGCGGCTTCAACGTCAAGCTCCCACGCATCAGGCAGCTTGGTCCCCTGAGCGCTGAAGAACTTGATACCGTTATCGGGGTAGGCGTTATGGCTTGCACTGATGACGACGCCCAGACTGGCACGCTGCGCCCTCGTCAGGTAGGCCACGCCGGGTGTCGGCAAGGGGCCCAGGAGAACCACGTCAACCCCGGCAGAGTTGAAGCCGGACTCCAGTGCGCTCTCCAGCATGTAGCCCGAGATGCGGGTGTCCTTGCCGATCAGCACAGTGGGCCGCTCTTCGGTGCGGCGCAGCACTCTGCCCACCGCGTGGGCCAGGCGCAAAACGAAGTCTGGCGTGATGGGCGGCTGGCCTACCGTGCCGCGAATGCCGTCGGTACCAAAGTATTGGCGCTGTGTCATGTGGGTTGTCTCCTCAATAGATTCTTCGTTCTTGTTCGGTTTTGCCTGCGGTGCTGACCACCCTGCCCCTCACGCGCCTTGCATCGCCTTGAGAACGGCAAGCGCAGCCACGGTGTCGCGCACGTCGTGCACACGCACCACGGCAGCGCCCTGTTCCACCGCGAGCATCGCTGCGGCAATGCTGGGCACCATGCGCTCGTCCACGGTCCGGTCTGTCACCGCGCCGAGCGATGACTTGCGCGACCAGCCGGCGAGCAGCGGAAACCCGGCCACCAGCAATGCGCGCTGGTGCTTGAGCAAGGCGAAGTTCTGAGCAACGGTTTTTCCAAATCCGATGCCCGGGTCCAGCATGATTTGGGTCTTTTTAGCCCCTAGTCCAAGCAATGATTGTGCTGACAGCTCTAGAAATGATAGCACCTGGGCGACCACGTCACCCTCCATCGGCGCTACCTGCATGGTCTGTGGGTCCCGATGCATGTGCATCAGGCAAACCCCGCAGTCGCGGTAGGAAGCCACTACCTCGGCAGCGCCAGGTTGCCGCAGCGCCCAGATGTCGTTGATGATGTCCGCCCCCAGGTCCAGCACTGCACGCATGACTTGCGGTTTGTAGGAGTCCACCGAAATGGGAACGCCCAACTTAACCGCATGCCGCACGACCGGCACCACTCGCGCCAGCTCTTCCTCCAGCGACACGGGTGGGCTGCCCGGGCGGGTGGACTCGCCACCGATATCAAGAATGTCGGCACCTTCGCTGAGCAGCTGTTCGCAGTGCTGCAGGGCGGAAGCGGTCGTCGCGTGCTGGCCACCGTCGGAAAATGAGTCGGGGGTGATATTGACGATACCCATCACCCTGGGCTCGTCGAGACTGATTTGAAAGCGAGACGTTTGCCAGAACATGGACGTAGAGGATGAAAGGGAGGTGAATCACAACCGGGTGCCGCGTCGATCAGACGGTACATACCGGATGGCATGGGACATCATGAATGCTTGCGTGGATGCCGCAGAACGAAAAAAACGGGGCACCAGGCCCCGTTCAGATTGATTCGCCGAAAGGGCGGGGACACAAGGTACCCGCCTGCGCGGAGAGCCGCCAACCCTTGCCGGGCTGGACATGACCTCCAGTGGTCACGCTGCCGTGGGAGCCGTTTCAGCCGCAACGGCAGGCGTGCCGCCACTGGAGTTGTCTCCGCCGGAGGGGGGCGTGCGCGGCGACCAGTCCTTGGGGGGACGGGGCTCCTTCCCAGCCATGATGTCGTCGAGCTGTTCGGTGTCGATGGTTTCCCATTCGAGCAGGGCCTTGGCCATGGCGTGCATCTTGTCGCTGTTCTCTTCGATCAGGCGACGGGCCAGGTTGTACTGCTCATCAATGATGCGGCGCACCTCAAGGTCCACCTTTTCCATCGTCTGCTCGCTCATGGTGGTGGTCTTCGTCACCGAGCGCCCGAGGAAGACTTCGCCCTCGTTTTCGGCGTACACCATGGGACCCAGCGCATCGGTCATGCCGTAGCGAGTGACCATGTCGCGTGCGATGTGTGTAGCCCGCTCGAAATCGTTGCTAGCGCCGGTGGTCATCTGATTCATGAACACCTCTTCAGCGATACGGCCACCGAACAGCATGCTGATCTGGTTGAGCATGTATTCACGGTCATAGCTGTACCGGTCTTGCGCCGGCAAGCTCATCGTCACACCCAGGGCACGCCCGCGCGGGATGATGGTGACCTTGTGTACAGGATCGCACTTGGGCAACAGCTTGCCGATCAACGCGTGGCCTGACTCGTGATACGCAGTGTTGCGGCGTTCTTCCTCGGGCATGACCATGCTCTTGCGCTCGGGCCCCATCAGGATCTTGTCCTTGGCCTTCTCGAAGTCCTGCATCTCCACCGTACGCGCATTGCGGCGTGCAGCCATCAGGGCGGCTTCATTGCACAGGTTGGCCAAGTCCGCACCGCTCATGCCGGGGGTGCCCCGGGCAATGATGCTCGGAGCCACATCCTGGCCGATCGGGATCTTGCGCATGTGCACATTCAGTATCTGCTCGCGGCCACGAATGTCGGGCAGTGTGACGTAAACCTGGCGGTCGAAACGGCCGGGGCGCAGCAATGCGGCGTCAAGAATGTCGGGACGGTTGGTCGCGGCCACCACGATCACGCCGAGATTGGTTTCGAAACCGTCCATCTCGACCAGCATCTGGTTGAGGGTCTGCTCGCGCTCGTCATTGCCACCGCCCAGACCAGCGCCGCGCTGGCGGCCGACGGCATCGATTTCATCAATGAAGATAATGCAGGGGGCGTTCTTCTTGGCGTTGTCAAACATGTCGCGCACACGAGCTGCGCCCACGCCAACAAACATTTCCACAAAGTCAGAGCCCGAAATGCTGAAGAACGGTACCTTGGCTTCACCGGCGATGGACTTGGCCAGAAGGGTTTTACCGGTGCCGGGAGGGCCCACCAGCAGCAAACCACGCGGGATGCGGCCGCCGAGCTTCTGGAACTTCTGCGGGTCCTTCAGGAAATCAACGACTTCCTTGACCTCTTCCTTGGCCTCGTCGCAACCTGCCACGTCTGCAAACGTGACCTGGTTGGTGTTCTCGTCAAGCATGCGCGCCTTGCTCTTGCCAAAGCTGAACGCACCACCCTTGCCGCCACCCTGCATCTGGCGCATGAAATACACCCAAACGCCGATCAGAAGCAACATCGGGCCCCAGCTGACCAGCAGGGTCATGAGGAGCGAACCTTCTTCGCGGGGCTTCACGTCAAACTTGACGTTGTTGTTGATCAGGTCGCCTACGAGGCCACGGTCGAGATAAGTGGCAGTCGTACGGATCTTGCGATCATCATTGGTGACCGCGACGATTTCAGTGCCGCCCTGGCCTTCCTGAATGGTCGCGCTCTTGATGCGGTTGCTGCGGACTTCCTCGAGGAACTCCGAATAGCCGACGTGGCCTGCGCTGGCTCCGGCACGGGTGTCAAACTGTTTGAACACCGTGAACAGCACCATGGCGATAACCAGCCACACGGCAATTTTTGAAAACCACTGATTGTTCAAGCGGAGCTCCAGTTGCGGAAAACAGAAAACGGACACACTGCCGTCATGGCAGGCATGTGCGGCCCATTTTAGGACTTTCAAGCAAGGCGGCCATCGCTATTCCCCCGCGAGGCCATGGAAACAGCGCGGGCATTGCCGCGTTTTGTGACGGACTTCACGTCCCACATTGACTTTCATCAAGCGCGACCCCGTCAGGCACGGACCTTCAAACCCATGCCGACCAGGAAGGTCTCGGACGACTTGTCCCGTGATGCCTTGGGCTTGACCGGTTTGACCACCTTGAACGTCTGCTTGAAAAGCGTCACGAGATCGCTGTAGCCGCTGCCGTGGAACAGCTTGACTACCAGCGCTCCCTCGGGTTTGAGATGGGTGCAGGCGAACTCCACGGCGAGTTCGACAAGATGGGCGATGCGTGCCGCATCGGCGGACTCGATGCCCGAGAGATTCGGCGCCATGTCCGAAACGACCACATCCACCACCCGGCCGGCCAGGACGGTCTCCAGGCGCTCCAGCACCTCGGCCTCGCGGAAGTCACCGTTCAGATAGGTCACGCCCTCAATGGGCTCCATGGGCAGCATATCCAGCGCAAAAATGGCACCGTTGAGCTGCCCGGCCGCCGCACCGGTCGGGGAAAGGCGCCGCCGCAGGTACTGACTCCATGCGCCGGGTGTCGAGCCCAGGTCCACCACCGTATACCCGGGCTTAATCAGCCCGAGCTGCTCATCGATTTCCTTGAGCTTGTAGGCTGCACGGGCCCGATAGCCCTCCTTTTGCGCCAGCTTGACGTACGTGTCATTGACGTGATCGTTCAGCCATGCTTTATTGACCTTCTTGCTCTGGGTTTTGACTTTCATGCGGGTATTGTCGCCGGGGGCGCAATGCAACCGCTTCACGGCCTGGCGCAGGCCGCATCGGCGGCTGGAGGCGGTGCGGCGGGCCGCGGCGATAATACGGCCCATGCCCCAAATACAACTGACTCCCGCAGAGCGCCGGGAACAACGTGCCAACGCCCACCATCTGGACCCCGTGGTCCTTGTCGGCGGCGACGGCCTGACCGCTGCGGTCAAAAAAGAAATCGATGCAGCACTCAATGCCCACGGGCTGATCAAGGTTCGCGTTTTTGGCGACGACCGTACTGCCCGTGAACTGATGTACCAGGAACTGGCTGCAGAACTGAACGCCGCTCCCATCCAGCACATCGGGAAACTTCTGGTGTTCTGGCGTCCCATTCCCGCGAAGGAACGCACAGTCGATGACGACCGCATGCCTGGGCCGCGCGACGTCAAGGTGCTCAAGTTCAGCAAGCGCGGCGGCCAGCGCCCCGAGATCAAGCAGTTGCGTGTTCTGGGCAACCAGAGGCTCACATCGGGCGGACAGATCAAGCGCGCAAAGCCCAAGCAAAAATCCATCAAGAAGCGCCAGGCAGACTGATGAGCTCCACGGCCCAGACAGCCGCTGCCAGCACGCCCCGCACCATCCTGTGCATGAAATGGGGCACCAAGTACGGCCCGGAGTACGTCAACCGGCTATACGCCATGGTGCGCAGGCATCTCAGCGGCGAATTCAGGTTTGTATGCCTGACGGACGATAGCGCAGGCATCCGCAGCGAGGTGCAGTGCCTGCCCATTCCCGCACTGGATCTCCCTGCCGGCATACCTGAGCGAGGCTGGACCAAGCTGGCGACGTTTAGCAAGGACCTGCACGGGCTGCGAGGCACCGCGCTGTTTCTGGATGTGGACGTGGTGGTGACGGGCAGCCTTGATGACTTCTTCACGCTCCCCGGTGAATTCCTCATCATCCATGACTACAAGCGCCCGTGGCGAATCACCGGCAACTCTTCGGTATACCGGTTTGAGCTTGGTGCGCACCCGGACGTGCTGGAATACTTTCGTGCAAATTTCGGCGGTATCCGCCAGAGATTCCGTAACGAGCAAGCCTATCTTTCAGATTTCCTGCATCGGCAAGGCAAGCTGCAGTACTGGCCCAAGGCGTGGTGCCCAAGTTTCAAGTACCACGGCATTCCGGCTTGGCCCACCAACTACTGGCGGGCCCCCGAGGTGCCGCACGGGGCCCGCATCGTGATTTTTCACGGCGAATGCAACCCGCCGGATGCTTTGGCCGGCCGACGCAACCGGAAATTTCGTTACATCCGTCCCGCCCTCTGGGTGGGGGAACACTGGCGGGAATAGATCGGGCGATGGAAACCACGCTGGTGGCGGCATTCCATTCGACCGCCCTCACCAGCTCATGGCAAACAGCAGACCCCTATCGGGCTGCCCCGTCTACCGGTGCGGCAGCAGGCTGCAGCGTGCGCAAGAGCACAGCCAGGGCGCAACACCACTGCACCGCATACATCACGGTGCCGACGCTGTGCCAGAGTCGAAGGTCCTGCCGCGCCACGATGCGCGGCGCGACACCGAACTGCGTGAGAAGCGCCAGCAACAACCCACCAAGAATGAAGACCATGGCAGCCTGCGCCCAGGCATGCTGCACTGTGGCGTGCCTAGCCTTTGACAGCAGCAGGAGGACGAGGCAGCACGCCACGGTCACCCAGGTCTGCGCAGCAAAAAGCTTCGCGGCCATGTAACCTGCCATAGTGGTCGAGGGCAGATTGGCGAACAGCATGGGCACGACGAGAAAGCCAATAGTCGTCAGGCTACCCCACCACAACGCGGCCGCAAGCGCAGGGAGACGGTCAACCATGAGACGCGGGCTCGTGTGGCCAATGTGGCCGCATCATTGGTAGCTGACCGCCACTACTTCATAGCGGCGGATGCCGCCCGGCGCCTGGACTTCGGCCGTATCGCCCTCTTCCTTGCCGATGAGCGCGCGTGCAATGGGGCTGGAAATGTTGATGAGACCCAGCTTGAGGTCCGCCTCGTCTTCACCCACGATCTGGTACCTGACGGTATCGCCGGACTCTTCGTCTTCCAGCTCCACGGTGGCGCCAAACACGACCTTGCCGCCGCCGTCGACGGCGCTGGGATCAATCACTTGCGCCACCGAAAGCTTGCCTTCGATTTCCTGGATACGCCCTTCGATGAAACCCTGGCGGTCCTTGGCAGCGTCATAGTCTGCGTTTTCGCTCAGGTCACCCTGTGCGCGTGCCTCGGCAATGGCGGTGATCACAGCCGGGCGCTCGACCGTCTTCAGACGGTGGAGTTCTTCCTTGAGTTGCTCAGCGCCGCGCTTCGTGATTGGGATGGTGGCCATTCGGTCAAGTCTCCATAGGTCAGCGGTCCGGCAGGCACCATGATGTGCCTTGCTCGTGTCGCCATTCACCATCTGCGCATGAAGCAGCAACGATGGCGTGTCTACAAAAGGGAAACCGCCGCGCGTTGCCGCGAGGCGGTTTCAGTTCAGGCGGCGATTATGCCGCTTTTGGGAATGCTCAGACAGGCAGCTGGGCGTGCAGTTCCTGCAGGGAATACACGTCGAGCTTGTCCAGGTACTTCATGCCTTCCACAGCCGCTTCAGCACCGAAGATGGTGGTGAACGTGGTCACGCGCGCGAGCAGCGACGAGGTGCGGATCGCGCGCGAATCGGCAATCGCATTGCGGCGCTCTTCCACCGTATTGATGACCATGACGATCTCGTTGTTCTTGATCATGTCCACGATGTGCGGACGGCCTTCGGTGACCTTGTTGACCACCACCACCGGGACGCCCGCCTCGGCAATGGCGGCAGCCGTGCCTTTGGTCGCCACCAGATCGAAGCCCAGCGCCACCAGCTGGCGCGCGATATCCACCGCACGGGGCTTGTCGTTGTTCTTCACGGTGAGGAACACCTTGCCCGAGGTCGGCAGCTTGGTGCCTGCGCCCAGCTGGCTCTTCACAAAGGCCTCGCCAAAGGTCTTGCCCACACCCATCACTTCACCCGTGGATTTCATCTCGGGGCCGAGGATGGTGTCCACGCCAGGGAACTTGACGAACGGGAACACGGCCTCCTTCACGCTGAAGTACGGCGGCGTGACTTCCTTGGTGATGCCCTGCGAAGCCAGCGTCTGGCCCGCCATGCAGCGTGCTGCGACCTTGGCCAGCTGGATGCCGGTGGCCTTGGAAACAAAAGGAACCGTGCGCGAGGCGCGTGGGTTCACTTCCAGCACGTAGATCACGTCCTTGCCATCCACTTCCTGGATGGCGAACTGCACGTTCATCAGGCCCACCACATTCAGGCCTTCGGCCATGGCAGCGGACTGGCGCTTGAGCTCATCTACCGTGGCCTGCTTAAGGTAGTAAGGGGGCAGCGAGCAGGCGGAGTCGCCCGAGTGCACGCCCGCTTGCTCGATGTGCTCCATCACACCACCGATGAAGGTCTTGCCTTCAGGGTCGCGCAGGCAATCCACATCGCACTCGATGGCATCGTTCAGGAAGCGGTCCAGCAGCACGGGCGAGTCGTTGCTCACCTTCACAGCCTCGCGCATGTAGCGCTCCAGGTCGCGCTGCTCGTGCACGATTTCCATCGCACGGCCACCCAGCACGTAGCTGGGGCGCACCACCAGGGGGTAGCCCAGCGTGGCAGCTTTTTCCAGCGCCTCGGCTTCGGTGCGCGCCGTGGCATTGGGCGGCTGGCGCAGGCCGAGGTCACCCAGCAGCTTCTGGAAGCGCTCGCGATCTTCGGCGGCATCGATCATGTCGGGGCTGGTGCCGATGATCGGCACGCCTTCGGCTTCGAGGCCGAGGGCCAGCTTGAGCGGCGTCTGGCCACCGTACTGCACGATCACGCCGTGCGGCTTTTCCTTGTCCACGATTTCGAGCACGTCTTCAAGCGTCAGCGGCTCGAAGTACAGGCGGTCGGAGGTGTCGTAGTCGGTAGACACCGTTTCGGGGTTGCAGTTGACCATGATGGTTTCGTAACCATCCTCGCGCATCGCCAAGGCGGCGTGTACGCAGCAGTAGTCAAACTCGATGCCCTGGCCAATGCGGTTGGGGCCACCACCCAGCACCATGATTTTCTTGTTGCTGGTGGGCGCGGCTTCGCACTCTTCCTCGTAGGTCGAGTACATGTAGGCCGTGTTGGTAGCAAATTCGGCAGCGCAGGTGTCCACGCGCTTGTACACAGGGCGCACGTTCATGGCACGGCGGGCTTCGCGCACGGCCTTTTCCGTCGTCTTGAGCAGCTTGGCCAGGCGGCGGTCCGAGAAACCCTTTTTCTTGAGCGCGCGCACCGTATCAGCGTTCAGGCTGGCCAGGGCTGCATCGCCCTTGTCCACGGCCAGCTGATCGAGTTCCAGCTCGATCTTCACGATCTCTTCAATCTGCACCAGGAACCACTTGTCGATCTTGGTGAGGTCGTACACCTCGTCCACCGACAGACCCATGGCAAATGCATCGCCCACGTACCAGATGCGCTCGGGGCCGGGTTCGCCCAGCTCTTTTTCCAGCACTTCGCGGTCCTGTGTCTTTTCGTTCATGCCGTCCACGCCCACTTCCAGGCCGCGCAAGGCCTTCTGGAATGATTCCTGGAAGGTGCGGCCCATGGCCATCACTTCGCCCACGGACTTCATCTGTGTGGTCAGGCGGCTGTCTGCCGTGGGGAATTTTTCGAACGCAAAGCGCGGAATCTTGGTGACCACGTAGTCGATGGAAGGCTCGAACGAGGCAGGAGTGGCACCCCCGGTGATTTCGTTCTTGAGCTCATCGAGCGTGTAGCCCACAGCCAGCTTGGCCGCGACCTTGGCGATGGGGAAGCCCGTGGCCTTGGACGCCAGTGCCGACGAACGCGACACACGGGGGTTCATCTCGATGACGATCATGCGGCCGTCCTTCGGGTTCACCGAGAACTGCACGTTGGAGCCGCCCGTGTCCACACCAATCTCGCGCAGCACCGCCAGACTGGCGTTGCGCATGATCTGGTATTCCTTGTCGGTCAGCGTCTGTGCGGGGGCCACGGTGATCGAGTCGCCGGTGTGCACGCCCATCGGATCCAGGTTCTCGATGGAGCAGATGATGATGCAGTTGTCCGCCTTGTCGCGGACCACTTCCATCTCGTACTCTTTCCAGCCCAGCAGCGATTCTTCGATCAGCAGCTCGTTGGTGGGCGAGGCTTCCAGGCCGCGCTTGCAGATGGTTTCGAACTCTTCGGGGTTGTAGGCAATGCCGCCACCCGTGCCACCCAGCGTGAAGCTGGGGCGGATCACGGTGGGAAAACCCACGGTCTTTTGCACGGCCCAGGCTTCGTCCATGCTGTGGGCAATGCCGGAGCGCGCGGAGCCCAGACCGATCTTGGTCATGGCGTCCTTGAACTTCAGGCGGTCTTCGGCCTTGTCGATGGCTTCGGGCGTGGCGCCGATCAGCTCGACCTTGTACTTGTCGAGCACGCCGTTGCGCCACAGGTCCAGCGCGCAGTTCAGCGCGGTCTGGCCACCCATGGTGGGCAGGATGGCGTCCGGGCGTTCCTTGGCGATGATCTTCTCGACCGTCTGCCAGGTGATGGGCTCGATGTAGGTGACGTCGGCGGTGGCCGGGTCGGTCATGATCGTGGCAGGGTTGCTGTTGATCAGGATGACCTTGTAGCCTTCTTCGCGCAGGGCCTTGCAGGCCTGGACGCCGGAGTAATCGAACTCACAGGCCTGGCCGATGATGATCGGGCCGGCGCCGATGATGAGGATGCTTTTTATGTCTGTACGTTTTGGCATGGTGCGTCGATCAGTCGATCGTGGGTTCGGCTGCCTGGGGGCTTGAAGGGGTGGCAGACGGGCGTCGCTCGGTCAGCTTCGCCAGGAGCGCCTGCGCGCGTTCGGGGGGCAGGTTCTTCTGCATCAGTTGGAGCAGGCCATCGCCCTGTATGAGCGGGCGCAGCACTTGCTCTTCAGCGTCATAGAACTGGACATCCCAGTCCTGCAGCAGCTCCGCAAACTCGGCATCGTCCAGCGTCTTGCCCTTGGACACCAGGGTGACCAGTGGCATCGCCTTGTTCTCGACGAAAGCCTTCTTGTAGGGTTTTTGCGCCCAGCGTTCGGAGAACCACTCCCGATGTGGCGACGGTAGCGTCAGCACGCGTTTGTGGATCGCTTTTTCGAGCGTTGCGAGGGGGAAGCTGAAGAGTTTCATGGCGCGCTTATCGTGCCTGCTTCATGCAGCTTTCGCCGCGCGCATGGCGTCGGTGAAACGGTCGAAAAGGTAGGCAATGTCGTGCGGGCCGGGGGAGGCCTCGGGGTGCCCCTGGAAGCAGAACGCTGGCTTGTCCTTATGCTCCAGGCCCTGCAGCGTGCCATCAAACAGGCTGATGTGCGTGGCGCGCAGGTTGGCGGGCAGCGTCTCCATGTCCACCGCAAAACCGTGGTTCTGGCTCGTGATGCTGACGCGGCCGGAATCCAGATCCTTCACGGGGTGGTTGCCGCCGTGGTGGCTGTTGGTCATCTTGAACGTCTTGGCACCGGCGGCCAGAGCCATGATCTGGTGGCCCAGGCAGATGCCGAAGGTGGGCAAGCCGCTGTCGACGATGGTGCGGGTGGCGGCAATGGCGTAATCACACGGCTCCGGGTCGCCAGGGCCGTTCGACAGGAAAACGCCGTCAGGCTTCATGGCCAGCACATCGGCTGCAGGCGTCTGCGCCGGCACCACGGTGATGCGGCAACCGCGCTCGGCCAGCATGCGCAGGATGTTCTTCTTGACGCCATAGTCGAACGCCACGACATGGAACTCGGGCTGCGTCAGCTCGCCATAGCCAGAGCCGAGCTTCCACTCGTTTTGCGTCCACGCGTACGGAGCCTTGGTGCTGACGACCTTGGCCAGGTCGAGGCCTGCCATGCTGGGCGCTGCCTTGGCCTTGGCGATGGCGCTGTCAATCAGCGACTGCGTGACCGCCTCGCCGGAAGCGAGGCCGATGATGGCGCCGTTTTGCGCGCCCTGGGTGCGCAGCAGGCGGGTGAGCTTGCGGGTGTCGATGTTGGCGATGGCGACCGTGTTCTCGCGCACGAGGTACTGCGAGAGCGTTTCCGTCGAGCGGAAGTTGCTGGCCAGCAGGGGCAGGTCTTTGATGATCAGGCCCGCAGCATGGACCTTGTCGGCCTCGACATCCTCTGCATTGACACCGTAGTTGCCAATGTGCGGATACGTGAGCGTCACGATCTGCTGGCAGTAGCTGGGGTCAGTGAGGATTTCCTGATAGCCGGTGATGGAGGTGTTGAACACCACCTCGCCGACTGTGGTGCCGGTGGCACCGATCGAGTTGCCGATAAAGACCGTGCCGTCTGCGAGCGCCAGGATGGCGGGCGGGAAGGTTCCCTGTAGAGACAAAAGCACTGGGTTCTCCGGATGGTTACGGTCGCCCGGCGCCTGCAGGCCACTCGCAATGGAGGCCAGTGGCTGCTCTCAGATAGGTTGTTGCTTTGGGTGCGGTCGGGCGACGCTGTTGCGAGAAAAGCCCCCGATTATACCCGCACCTGCTTGCGTACCGATTGCAGTGTTGCAGCGCAACATCCTCATGCGGGAGGGGCATTGACGGCTTCGGACCGTCGGCCGGTCTGCTCTCGCTTACCGCGCCGCAGCGCTGGCATGCAGGCAGATGGCAGCCGCGGCGGCCACGTTGAGCGATTCCTCGCCGCCGGGCTGGGCAATGCGGATGCGCTGGCTGGCCATGCCTTCGAGCTCGGATGACACGCCCTGCCCTTCGTGCCCCATCACCCACGCACAAGGCCAGGGCAACACGGCCTGGTGCAGCTGTGCACCACCATGCACATGGGTGACCAGCAACGGGACTTGCAGCATCTCCAGATCTTGCGCGTCCAGCCCCTCGACCAGATGCAGTGCAAAGTGTGCGCCCATCCCCGCGCGAACCACCTTGGGAGACCACAGCGCAGCACTGCCCTTGATGGCAAGCACCTGACTGAACCCGAACGCCGATGCACTGCGAAGGATGGAGCCCACGTTGCCCGCGTCCTGCACACGGTCGAGCACCAGAGTGGCCGCCCCGGGCTGCACGGCTGGCGGCGCAGGAAGGTCCATCACGAAGCCCATGCGGGCCGGGGATTCGAGCCCGCTGACATCCGCAAACAGGCTGTCGGCCAGCACTACTATTTTGATAGCAGAGGAGCCAAATTCTTGTTGGACCAGCGGCCAAAATGACTCAGAAAACACCGCCACCGCGGCCCGCACGCCCCTTTCAACGGCTGCGCGGCAAAGGTGGTCGCCCTCCAGCCAGACGCGGCCCTGCTTGCGGTAGGCCGTCGTGTCCTGCGCGAGCCGGCGCAGATCCTTCACGAACGGGTTCTCGCGCGAGTGGATCGCAGTGATGGAGGGCACGGTCATCGCGTCGCTTCCTGTAGGAGCAGCCGTTCTGCCACGGGCGCAAACGACCGGCGGTGGTGGATGCATGCGCCATGCTCGCGCAGCGCCGCCATGTGCAATGCGGTGCCATAGCCCTTGTGCCCGGCGAAGCCGTATTGCGGAAACTGCTCGTGAACCTGTGCGCACCAACGGTCGCGGTGCACCTTGGCAAGGATGGAAGCCGCCGAGATCGACGGCACGAGCGCGTCCCCCCGTACGATGGCCTCGGCCGGTATGTCCAGAACAGGTATCCGGTTTCCGTCGACCAGGACCATGGCGGGCTTCAGACGCAAGCCCATCACCGCACGGCGCATGGCCAGCATCGTGGCCTGCAGGATGTTGAGCTGATCGATCTCTTCGACCGAGGCCTCGGCAATGCTGCAGCACAGCGCCTTGGCGCGGATTTCGTCATACAGCCTCTCGCGGCGCGCTGCCGTCAGCGCCTTGGAATCAGCCAGTCCCGCGATGGGTCGCAGGTCATCCAGGATCACAGCCGCAGCCACCACCGGCCCTGCCAGGGGTCCCCGGCCAGCCTCGTCCACCCCGGTCACCAGGCCGGGTGGATGCCAGGGCAGGCTGGCCTGTTCAGGCGTGGGCGATGATTTTCTGGATCGCATCGGCTGCCAATTGGGATGTATTGCGCTGCAGGCTGACATGCAGGGCCGTGAAACGCTGTTCGAGGGCCTCGATTTTCCCGGGGTTGTGCCGCCGGGCATCGAGCCATGCAAGACACGCGTCCGCAAGCGCCTGCGGCGTGGCCGCATCCTGAATCAGCTCGGGCACGACGAAATCACGGCACAGGATGTTGGGAAGCCCCACCCACGGCTGCAGCTGCTTGCGACGCATCAGCCACCAGCTGATCGGGTGCATGTGATAGCCGATCACCATCGGGCGCTTGAACAGGGCGGCTTCCAGTGTGGCGGTGCCACTGGCGATGAGCGTGGCATCGCACGCCGCCAGCACCGTGTGCGATTGACCGGCGACCACACGGACCACGTCGCCCAGCCCGCAGGCCGCTGCCGCCTGCACGATGCGATCACGCAGCAACGGCACTGCGGGCACGATCATTTTTAAAGCAGGTCGCGCTTGATGAACAAGCGCTGCCGCCTGAAAGAACGCCGGAGCGATGTACTGAATCTCTGACGACCGGCTGCCCGGCAGGATGGCGAGCACTTCGTCATCATCCTGCAACTGCAACTGCAACTGCAACTGCGCACGGGCAGCGGCGCGGTCGGGCACCATCGGAATCACCGACGCCAGCGGATGGCCCACGTAGGTGGCAGCAATGCCGTGGCGTGCCAGCAGTTCGGGCTCAAACGGAAAGATGCACAGCACATGGTCGGCACTGCGGCGGATCTTCTCGACACGGTCCGCACGCCACGCCCAGACCGAAGGGCAGACAAAGTGCACGGTCTTGATGCCCGCCGCACGCAGGTCGGCCTCCAGCCCCAGGTTGAAATCGGGAGCGTCCACGCCAATGAAGACATCGGGGCGCTCGGTCAGCAGGCGGTCACGCAGGTTTTTGCGGATGCGCAGAAGCTCGCGCAGGCGCCGCAGCACTTCCATGCTGTAGCCGTGCACCGCCAGTTTGTCACTGGGCCACCAGGCATCGAAACCGCGCTGTGCCATTTGCGGGCCGCCGATGCCGCGAGACGCAAGGCCCGGCCACTTCGCCTGCATGCCATCGAGCAACAGCCCCGCCAGCAGGTCGCCCGATGTTTCACCGGCCACCATGGCCACCTGGGGTGCAGCTTCCATGCGTGCAGCTTTCAGCGGGCAATGCCGCGCGTGGAGCTGTCGAGAAACGCCTGTACGAGCGCGATGTCGGCGGCGGCCTCGGGGTGCACTGCGGGAAGATCGGCGATGCAGGCGCGGGCTGCCTCGAGCGTCAGGCCCTGGCGGTACAGCAGCCGATGCATCTGCTTGATGGCAGAAACACGCGCAGGCGAAAAGCCGCGGCGGCGCAGCCCTTCGATGTTGAGCCCGCGCACAGCCAGCGGGTTGCCGTCCACCATCATGAACGGGGGCACGTCCTGCGAGATATGGCTGGCAAACCCTGCCATCACATGCGCACCGATCTTCACGAACTGGTGCACGCCCGTCAGTCCGCCGATGATGGCCTGATCGGCCACGTGCACGTGACCGGCCAGCGTAGCGTTGTTGGCCAGGATGGTCTGGTTGCCCACCACGCAGTCGTGCGCAATGTGCACGTAGGCCATGATCCAGTTGTCGTCCCCGACGGTGGTGACGCCACGGTCCTGCGCGGTACCCAGATTGAACGTACAGAACTCGCGGATCGTGTTGCGATCACCGATGACAAGGCGCGTGGGCTCACCCGCGTACTTCTTGTCCTGGGGGGCTGCGCCCAGCGATGCGAACTGGAAGATCCGGTTGTCCGACCCGATGGTCGTGCGCCCCTCGATCACGCAATGCGCACCCACTGTTGTACCTGGCCCGATGGTGACCTGCGGGCCAATCACCGCGTACGGCCCGACCGTCACGGTCTCATCCAGCACCGCGCCATCGGCCACGATGGCCGTGGGATGGATATTGCTCACGTTCAACCCGCCTTCGACCAATCAGGCGACGTTGCGCATGGTGCACATGAGTTCGGCTTCGCAGGCCACCTCTTCGCCTACGGTGGCAACACCCTTGAATTTCCAGATGCCACCGCGCACGCGGTCGATCGTGATGGTCAGCACCAGCTGGTCGCCGGGCTCCACCGGGCGCTTGAAGCGGGCGCCATCGATGCCGACAAAGTAGTAGATATTGTTCTCGTCCGGAACCTGCCCCATCGCGTCGAACGCCAGCAGGCCTGCCGCCTGGGCCAGCGCCTCCAGGATCAACACCCCGGGCATCACGGGACGACCTGGGAAGTGCCCCATGAAGTAAGGCTCGTTGAACGTCACGTTCTTGATCGCCTTGATGCGGGTGTTTTTCTCAAGCTCGATCACCCGGTCTACCAGCAAAAAGGGGTAGCGGTGAGGCAGCTGCTTGAGAATTGCGTGGATATCCATCATCGAGTTCTTCTTCCGTTCATGCTGCCTTGAGCGCCTGCTCCAGCGCCTTGATGCGCTCGCGAAGGCTGTGCAGTTGTTTCAATGTTGCAGCGTTCTTTTCCCAGCGCGCATTGTCGTCGATGGGAAACATGCCGGTGTACTGGCCGGGCCTCGTCAAGGACCGCGTCACCACCGTGGCCGCCGAGATATGCACGTTGTCGGCCAGTTCCAGATGCCCCAGGACGATCGCACCCCCTCCCACTGTGCAGTGAGCGCCAATCTTGGCACTGCCCGCGATTCCCACACACCCCGCCATGGCGGAGTGTTTGCCAATGTGCACGTTGTGGCCCACCTGAATCAGGTTGTCGAGCTTGACGCCATCTTCGATCACCGTGTCCTGCAGGGCCCCTCGGTCGATGCAGGTGTTGGCACCGATCTCGACATCGTCTCCAATGCGCACGGCGCCGAGCTGCTCGATCTTGACCCACTGGCCGTGCTCCGGCGCAAAGCCAAAGCCGTCAGCGCCGATCACCACGCCCGCGTGCACGATGCAGCGCGCGCCAATGCGGCAGTCTTCACCCACCGTCACACGGGACTTGAGCACCGTGCCCGCACCCACCACCGCGCCGCGTTCGATCACACAAAGCGGGCCAATGGTGGCTGTGGGATCGATCTGCGCCGCGGAGTCCACCACCGCACTGGCATGGATGCCGGGCATGGCCCGGGGCGTCGTGAGCTGGCGCCACAGTTGCGTGGCGCGAGCAAAGTAAACGTAGGGATTGTCAGCGACGATGCAGGGTCCGCGGGCCAGCGCAACGTCACGCATCGCCGGCGCCACAATGACACAGGCCGCCCGGGAGGCGGCCAGTTGCTGTTGGTAGCGCGGGTTGCTGAGGAAACTCAAATCTCCCGGCCCTGCGTCCTCCAGTGGCGCTATCCGGGAGATTGCGGTGCCTGGCACCGCTCCACCTTCCAGCGAACCACCGAGCGCATCAACAATGTGTCCGAGGAGCAAGCTCACGCGCCACCCGCCGTGCGCTCGCGCATGTCACTTGCCGCCAGCGGCATTCAACGCCTTGATCACCTTGTCGGTGATGTCATGCTTGGGGTTGATGTAGACGGCCTCCTGGAGGATCACGTCGTACTTTTCGGCCTCGGCCACCTGCTTGACGACCTTGTTGGCGCGCTCAAGCACTGCGGACAGTTCTTCGTTCTTGCGAGCCGTGAGGTCTTCCTGGAATTCGCGGCGCTTGCGCTGGAACTCGCGGTCCTGGTCCACCAGCTGGCGCTGGCGGGTGGTGCGCTGGCTTTCAGCCATTGTGGGCGCTTCACGCTCAAACTTTTCGCTGGCAGTCTTCAGGGTGTTACCCATGTCCAGCAGTTCCTTCTCGCGGCGGGAGAACTCCTGCTCGAGCTTGGCCTGAGCTGCCTTGGCAGTGCTAGCCTCGCGGAAAATCCGGTCTGTGTTGACAAAACCGGCCTTGAATTCTTGTGCTTGAGCCTGCACTGGAGCTGCCAGGGCCACGGTGCCGAGCAGCAGAGCCAAAGAGAAATGGCGGGAAAGGGATTTCATTAGAAAGACGTTCCGATCTGGAATTGCAGTTTCTGGATTCTATCGCCAGCAAATTTGCGCACCGGTTGCGCAAATGCCAGACGCAATGGGCCGAGCGGGGAAATCCAGCTCAGACCCAGGCCCACCGATGCACGCATGTCGTTGAAGCTCACCTTGTCGTTTTCGCCATAGACGTTGCCTACGTCGACAAAAGTGAACACCCGCAGGGTCCGGTCGTTGCCAGCGCCCGGAAAGGGCGCGATCAGCTCGGCGTTCAGCGTGACCTTCTTGGGACCGCCCAGCGAAGCGCCGGTCACGTCACGCGGGCCGAGCGTGCCCTGGTCGAAGCCGCGCACCGAACCCAGGCCACCTGAATAGAAGTTCTTGAACACGGGGAAGGGACGACCATTCATGCCCTTGCCAATGCCCACCTCGCCGTTGAAAGCCACGGTAAAGCGCTTGTTCAGCGGGATGTATTGCTGGTACTGATAGTTGGCCCGCACATAGCGGGCGTCACCGGCTACAGACCATTCGGAGTTCAGACGCTGGTAGCGGCCCGAATTGGGCGCCAGCGCGCTGTCCCGGTCATCACGCGACCAGCCGATGGTCAGGGGAATGGACGTGCTGGTCGCACCGAACTGGTCGGCATACGCGAGATACGTGGCGGGAATGTTGGTCCCCGCCTTGATCTGGGTCTGCTCCAGGCCCCCCCCGAAGAACACGGTGTCCGTCTCGCTGAACGGCACGCCGAAACGTACCGACGTGCCCGTCGTCACGAGCTGGTAGTTGCCGCCCTGATCCTCATACGGCTTGTCGGTTCGGTAGTACACGTCGAGGGTCCGCGAGACGCCATCGGCCGTGAAGTACGGGTCGGTGGTGCTGAACACCAGCGTACGTCGGTACTTGCTGGTGTTGACATCAATGCCCAGGTAGTTGCCCGAGCCGAAGATGTTTTCCTGCTTGATGCCGAACGACAGCGATGCCTTTTCTGCGCTGGAAAAGCCCACGCCCATCTGCAGCGAGCCCGTGGGTTTTTCGGCAACATTCACCACCAGATCGACCTGATCGGGGGAGCCGGGCACTTCCTGGGTTTCCACGTTCACTTCGGTGAAGTAGCCGAGGCGGTCCACACGGTCGCGCGACAGCCGAATCTTCTCGCCGTCGTACCAGGAAGCCTCGTACTGACGGAACTCCCGACGAATGACTTCGTCACGCGTGCGATTGTTGCCACTCACGTTGATGCGGCGTACGTACGCGCGGCGCGATGGCTCGACCTGCAGCACAAGTACCACGCGGTTCGTTTCACGGTCCACATCAGGCACGGCTTCGACACGCGCAAATGCAAAACCGAAACGGGCGAAATACTCCGAAAACGCCTTGGTCGTTTCGGCTACCTGGTCGGCGTTGTAGGGCTCGCCTGCACGGATGGTCACCAGCGACTTGAACTCGTCCTCCCGGTCGAGGTAGTTACCTTCCAGCTTGACCCCGGAGACCACAAACCGCTCGCCCTCGGACACGTTGACCGTGATGGAAATGTCCTGCTTGTCAGGGGAGATCGCCACCTGCGTGGACTCCACGCGGAACTCAAGGTAGCCACGCTGCAGATAGTACGAACGCAGGGTTTCCAGGTCGGCATTGAGCTTGGCACGGGAATACCGGTCAGACTTCGTGTACCAGCTGAGCCAGCCACCGGTGTCCTGGTCGAACAGGCCCTTGAGGGTGGATTCGCTGAAGGCCTTGTTACCGGTGATGCGCACTTCCTTGATGCGGGCGGGCTCGCCCTCGACGACGGTGAACGTCAGGTTCACACGGTTGCGCTCGATAGGCGTGACGGTGGTCACGACCTCCACGCCATAGAGGCTCTTGTTGATGTACTGCCGCTTCAGTTCCTGCTCGGCCCGGTCGGTCATGGCCTTGTCGTAAGGCCGGCCCTCGGTCAGGCCGACATCACGCATGGCTTTCTTGAGCGCATCCTTGTCGAACTCGCGCGCACCGGCAAAATCCACATCGGCGATGGTCGGGCGCTCTTCCACCACCACGACCAGCACATTGCCGCTGGCTTCCAGCCGCACATCCTTGAACAGCCCCAGGGCAAACAGTGCGCGAATGGCCGCAGCGCCCTTTTCATCGTTGTAATCGTCGCCGACACGCAATGGCATCGACGCGAACACCGTGCCCGGCTCCACGCGCTGCAGGCCTTCAACGCGGATGTCCTGAACCTTGAAAGGCTCCAGAGCCCAGGCCGCGCTGGCGGCAAAAACCATGGCTGCAACGGCTGATGCAGTACGCACGCCCAGGCGATTGATGTGTTTTTTCATGAATGAAGCTGGAGCCGCCGTTGGGTTGCAAGCGCGGCAAAAGGGTTAGCCAAAAAGCCGGGTGACATCATTGAACAGGGCAATGGACATCATGAGGATCAGCACGGCAACGCCACCACGTTGCAGGCGCTCCATCCATGCATCCGACACGCCCTTGCCGGTCACGCCTTCCCAAAGATAATACATCAGGTGCCCTCCGTCCAAGACGGGCAGCGGCAGCAGGTTCAGCACCCCCAGACTCACGCTGATGAGGGCCAGGAACACCAGGTACTGACTGATACCGAGGCTGGCCGATCGGCCGGCATAGTCGGCAATGGTCAGCGGGCCGCTGAGGTTCTTGAGCGATGCCTCTCCGATCACCATGCGCCCCATCATGCGCAGCGTGAGGACGGAGACATCCCAGGTCTTCACGACGCCAGCCCAGGCGCCTTCGAAAAATCCGTAGTCCACCGTAACGAATTCGGGTGGGGTACCGACGTAAGCCCCGATGCGGCCCACCGTCGCACCCTGGTCCGTCTGTGCCTCGGGAGTCACATCCACCATCAAGGTCTGGCCACCGCGCTCGATGCGCCAGGGCTGAGTGACCGACGCGCTCCCCTTGACCGACTGGCGGATCAGCTCGCGCAACTGCTGTCCGTCCACCACGTCGGTCGCGCCAACCCTGAGCACCACATCGCCCTGGCGGAGACCGGCACGGGCAGCTGCACCCTGCGGCATGACTTCGCCGAGCACGGGGCGCGTCCAGGGCCCGAGGATGCCGATCTTGCGAAACAGCTGCGCGTCGGCCTCGCGGCTGTCGATCGTGGACATGTCCAGAACCAGTTCGCGCACCGCAGACGAGCCCTGTGGCCGCACTTCGAGCCGTGCACGGTCTCCCTCCAGGGCGCTGCGCGTCAGCAGCCAGCGCAGGTCTTCGAATGAACGAACTTCTTCGAGCTCATCCGAGCCAAGTGCTGCGCGCTCGACCAGCTCACCGCCGCGCAAACCAGCGCTCTGGGCAATGGAGCCTGCAACGGGGCTGGCCAGCACCGCCTTGGGTTCCTGAACGCCATTCCAGTTGACTACCGAATACAGAAGCACCGCCAACAACAGGTTGGCCAGCGGGCCAGCAGCCACGATGGCTGCCCGGGATTTGAGCGGTTGGGTGTTGAACGCCAGATGCCGCTCGTGTGGCTCCACAGGTGCCTCGCGCTCATCGAGCATGCGCACATAACCGCCCAGTGGAAACGCGCCGATCACGAATTCGGTGGGTGAGCCCTTGGGTTGCCAACGCAGCAGCGGCCGCCCGAAGCCGACCGAAAACCGCAGCACCTTCACGCCGCATGCCACCGCCACCCGGTAGTGGCCATATTCATGCACGGCGATCAGCAGCCCCAGGGCGACGACAAAAGCGACGATGGTAAGAAGCATGGAACAGGTACCCGCGATCGGTGGGCTCAGGCTGCCAGACGGTCGGCAGCGCCGGTGGCCGCAGTGCGGGCCAGCGCGTCCAGATCGAGCAGCGATTCGAGCGAATCGGGTTTGGAGGGTGACACGGCATCCAAAGTTGCAAGGTTGACGGCATGAATATGGTCAAACCGCAACTTGCCCGCCAAAAACGCGCCGACTGCCACTTCATTGGCCGCATTGAGGACGGCCGTCGTCCCCTCCGCCGCTTTCAAGGCCTGCCACGAAAGGTGCAGACCGGGAAAGCGCACAGCGTCGGCATCCTCGAACGCCAGCGCGCCAAGCTTCGAAAAATCGAGCCGGGTCGCGCCGCTCTCGATGCGCTCCGGCCAGGCCAGGCCACAGGCGATCGGCACGCGCATGTCGGGCGTACCCAGCTGGGCCAGGATGGATGCGTCCCTGAACTGGACCATCGAATGGATGATCTGCTGTGGATGGATCACGACCTTGATCTGGTCGGGATGCAGGTCAAACAGCCAGCGAGCCTCGATGACTTCGAGCGCCTTGTTCATCATGGTGGCGGAGTCCACCGAAATCTTGCGACCCATCGAAAAATTGGGGTGCGCGCAGGCCTGTTCGGGCGTGATGGCCGACAGGGTGGCAGGGTCGCGCTGCCGGAATGGCCCGCCAGACGCTGTCAGCAGGATGCTGTCCACCCGGCTGGCCCAGGTCGACGGATCCTCGGGCAGGCACTGGAAGATGGCCGAGTGCTCGCTGTCAATGGGCAGCAGGGTCGCGCCGCCATCCCGCACCGTCTGCATGAACAGCGCACCGCCCACGACGAGGGCTTCCTTGTTGGCCAGCAACAGACGCTTGCCAGCGCGCGCAGCGGCCAGGCAAGGCGCCAGTCCTGCAGCGCCGACGATGGCCGCCATGACGGCATCCACCTCATCATGAGATGCTATAAATTCAATAGCATCAGGGGATTGAATTACCTGGACTTCAAGCCGATTTGACTTGATTTTCTCAGCCAACGCGGCTGCGTGGGGTGCACTGGCCATCACGGCGTAGCGCGGACGGAACCGGGCGCATTGCGCCAGCATCAGGTCCACCTGGGTGGCAGCGCTGAGAGCGAACACCTCGAATCGATCAGGGTGGCGCGAAACCACGTCCAGCGTGCTCGTGCCGATCGACCCCGTGGATCCCAGAACGGTCAGTCTTGTCTTGTTCATAGTGGCGTTGTCAGGCTAGTCAGCATCATGGCCAGTGGCAGCGTTGGCAGCAGTGCGTCCACACGGTCGAGCACACCACCGTGGCCCGGCAGCAGCGCGCTGCTGTCCTTGACGCCCGCACTGCGCTTGATCAGTGACTCCACCAGATCGCCACAGACACTCATGGCGACCATGAACAGCGCCGCCACCACCAGCAGCCACCATCCCTGCTGGGCCAGGCGCGTGTAGAAGCTGCCCACGGTGGCCTGCCAGTGCGCGTCGGCCGCCACCCATGCAAATGCCAGCACCATGACGCCAGCCAGACCGCCCCACACCCCTTCCCAGCTTTTGCCGGGGCTGATGGACGGAGCCAGCTTGTTCTTGGTCAAGCGCAGGCCGAAGGCGCGGCCCGCGAAGTACGCAAAGATGTCAGCGACCCAGACCAGCACGAGCACTGACAGCAGGAAGTTGATCCCGATCTTGCGCGCCTGCACCGCTGCCAGCCACGCCAGCCAGAGCGCCAGCACCCCCGCAACGAGCCTCAGCGCCGACGGAACCTGCGCCCAGCCCGGCACACCGGCGCGCAGCAACCACGCGGTGGCCAGCACCCACAGCCCGCCGCCCACAATCCACAACGCACCCAGCGGTCGGTCGGTCCAGCCAAGGAACCAGGACACCAAGCACAGGGCAACACAGGCTGCACCCACGGCCACGGCACCAGCCTGGCCGAAACCGCTCAGCCGCCCCCACTCCCAGGCACCAGCGGCCATGAGCACCAGAACAACGGCCATGAAAGGGACGGGCGATGCATAGAAAAGCGCAGGCAGGAGTATGGCCAGCAGAACGATGGCGGTGATGACGCGCTGTTGAAGCATGACGGGGCCTTTCAGCCCGGCACCGAAGCTGGCGCGGACAGTATCTGTTCGGAAGTTTTGCCGAAGCGACGCTCGCGGCTGGAGAATGCAGCGATGGCTTCGTCCAGCGCCGCTTCGTCGAAGTCGGGCCAGAGGCGGTCACTGAAATACAGCTCGGAGTATGCGGCCTGCCACAGCAGGAAATTGCTGATGCGCATCTCGCCGCCGGTGCGGATGACGAGATCCGGGTCGGGCACATGGGCCATGCCCATTGCTGCATGAAGGCTGGCCTCGGTGATCGGCTCGCCCCGGGCTGCCAGCGCAGCCGCCGCCTGGGCGATGTCCCAACGGCCACCGTAGTTGAAGCAGACGTTCAGCACCAGACGGGTGTTGTGCGCAGTCGCCGCCTCGGCCTGCGCCAGACCCTCGACGACCTTGGCAGACAGCCCGGTGCGCGCGCCCACGAAATGCAGGCGCACGCCGTCCGCGCGCAACTGGGGCACCTCGCGTGCCAGCGCCATGGCCAGCAGTTCCATCAGGCCGGACACCTCGTCGGCCGGCCGGTTCCAGTTCTCGGACGAGAAAGCAAAGACAGTGAGAACCGACACACCGCGCTGCACGCAGGCACGCGCGCATCGGCGCAGCGAATCCACCCCTTGCTTGTGGCCCGCCAGGCGCGGCAAAAAGCGCCGCGTGGCCCAGCGGCCGTTGCCATCCATGACGATGGCGATGTGGTGTGGCACCACCGGGGAACTAGACATGTGGGGCGAACAGCATCCGTAGCAGGACGCTCAGACCGCCATGATTTCCTGCTCTTTGGCAGCCACCAGCGCGTCCACCTCGGCAATGTGCTTGTCGGTGAACTTCTGCACTTCGGTTTCGGCGCGCTTCTGGTCGTCTTCAGACGCCAGCTTGTCCTTGACAAGCTTCTTGACCGATTCGTTGGCGTCGCGGCGCAGGTTGCGGATCGCGATCTTCGCGCTCTCGCCTTCGTTGCGGGCCAGTTTGGTCATTTCCTTGCGGCGCTCTTCGCTCATGGGCGGCATGGGGACGCGGATCAGGTCGCCCATCGAGGCCGGATTCAGGCCCAGGTCGCTTTCGCGGATGGCCTTTTCAATCTTGGCGCCCATGCCCTTTTCCCAGGGCTGAACGCTGATCGTGCGCGAGTCGATCAGGGCGACGTTCGCAACCTGGCTCAGTGGCACGAGTGAACCGTAGTATTCAACCTGCACGGTATCCAGCAGCGACGGATTGGCCCGGCCGGTGCGGATCTTCTGCAGGTTGTTCTTGAACGCAGCGATGGACTGGTCCATCTTCGTTTCAGTCGTCTTCTTGATATCGGCAATCGTCATGTTCTCTCCTCGTGGGTGAAGCGCCGCCCCTGGCGAGGCAGCTTCATGGCATGGTCGGCATCAGGCGTAGACCAGCGTTCCCTCGTCCTCGCCCATCACCACGCGCTTGAGCGCGCCGTGCTTGATGATCGAAAACACCTTCACCGGCAGCTTCTGGTCACGGCACAGGGCAAATGCGGTGGCATCCATGATGCCCAGGTTGCGCGACATCGCCTCGTCAAAGCTGAGCTTCGTGTAGCGCGTGGCGGTGGGGTCTTTCTGCGGGTCGGCAGTATAGACGCCGTCCACCTTGGTGGCCTTGAGCACCAGTTCGGCACCGATCTCGGCACCACGCAACGCTGCAGCGGTGTCAGTGGTGAAGAACGGGTTGCCCGTACCGGCGGCAAACACGACTACCTTGCCTTCTTCGAGGTACTGCAGCGCCTTGGGGCGCACGTAGGGCTCGACCACTTGCTCAATGGCAATGGCCGACATCACGCGGGCCACCAGGCCCTGCTTGTCCATGGCATCGGCCAGGGCCAGCGCATTCATCACGGTGGCCAGCATGCCCATGTAGTCGGCTGTGGCGCGGTCCATGCCGACAGAACCGCCGGCCACACCGCGAAAGATATTGCCCCCGCCGATCACGACAGCCACCTGGACACCCAGGCGGGTCACTTCGGCGATTTCCTCCACCATCCGCACGATGGTCGCGCGGTTGATGCCGAAGGCATCGTCGCCCATCAACGCCTCACCAGACAGCTTGAGCAGGATGCGCTTGTGAGCTGGTGCGGCGGTGGTCATGGGCGATTTCTCCAAAGCGTGTCGGGGGTCGGGGGTTCTAGCAAAAATCAGGCAGCGGCCTTGGCGGCGGCCACCTGGGCAGCCACTTCGGCTGCGAAGTCGTCGACCTTCTTCTCGATGCCTTCGCCGACCACGTACAGGGTGAAGCCCTTCACGTTGGTGTTGGCGGCCTTGAGCATCTGGGCCACGGTCTGCTTGCCGTCGGCAGCCTTCACGAAGACCTGGTCGGCCAGCGAGACTTCCTTGAGGTACTTCTGCACAGCGCCGTCGATGCGCTTGGCGGTAATTTCGGCGCTTTGCGCTGGCTTGCCAGCCGCCACAAGTTCCTTGTTGGCTTCATCGGCCTTGCCTTCAGCCACCGAGCGCTCCTTGGCGATCAGGTCGGCAGGCACGTCGGCGCTGGTCAGGGCCACGGGCTTCATGGCGGCCACGTGCATGGCAACGTCCTTTGCAGCCGCTGCGTCACCGTCAAACTCGACGACCACACCGATGCGCGAACCGTGCAGGTAAGCAGCCAGGCTGGAGCCGCTGAAACGCTTGAAGCGGCGGAACGACATGTTCTCGCCGATCTTGCCGATCAGGCCCTTGCGCACGTCTTCCAGGGTGGGGCCGAAGCTGTCTTGCTCATAGGGCAGTGCGCCCAGGGCTGCCACATCGGCAGGGTTGTGCAGGGCCACCAGCTTGGCTGCGGCGTTGGCCATGGCGATGAAGCTGTCGTTCTTGGAGACGAAGTCGGTTTCGCTGTTGACTTCGACCAGGGCGCCCGTGGTGCCGTCGATGTAGTTCGCAACCACGCCTTCGGCGGTGATGCGCGAAGCAGCCTTGCCGGCCTTGGTGCCGAGCTTGACGCGCAGCAGCTCTTCGGCCTTGGCCATGTCGCCGTCGGCTTCCGTCAGGGCCTTCTTGCATTCCATCATCGGAGCGTCGGTCTTGCCACGCAGTTCGGCAACCATGCTTGCGGTAATTGCAGCCATTTTTATTCCTTCAGTATTCAGTTCAGCGGGTTCAGAGTCGGGCTAAAAAAAAGGGGGCTCACCAGGGGCCCCGCTTTTGTTCGCGACGGATCGCGCAGCCGGGCTATCAGGCAGCGGCGTCTTGCACTTCCACGAATTCGTCGGTGCTTTCGACTGCAACAGCCTTCACCACGTCGTTCACGGCGTTGGTGCGGCCTTCAATGATCGCATCGGCAATGCCACGGGCATACAGCTCCACAGCCTTGGCCGAGTCGTCGTTGCCGGGGATCACGTAGTCGATGCCTTCGGGAGAGTGGTTGGTATCCACCACGCCGATCAGCGGGATGCCCAGCTTCTTGGCTTCGGCCACTGCGATCTTGTGGAAGCCCACGTCGATGATGAAGATGGCGTCGGGCAGAGCAGCCATGTCCTGGATGCCGCCGATGTCTTTTTCGAGCTTTTCGATTTCGCGGGAGAACGTCAGTTGCTCCTTCTTGCTCAGGCTATCCAGGCCAGCTTCTTGCTGGGCCTTCATGTCCTTGAGGCGCTTGATCGAGGTCTTGACCGTCTTGAAGTTGGTCAGCATGCCGCCCAGCCAGCGCTGGTCCACAAAAGGCACACCAGCGCGCTGCGCTTCGGTCGACAGGATTTCGCGGGCCTGGCGCTTGGTGCCGACCATCAGGATCGTGCCGCGGTTGGCAGCGAGCTGCTTGGCGAACTTTTGGGCTTCCTGGAACAGTGGCAGCGACTTTTCCAGGTTGATGATGTGAATCTTGTTGCGATGGCCGAAGATGTACGGGGCCATCTTGGGGTTCCAGAAGCGGGTCTGGTGACCGAAGTGGACACCGGCTTCCAGCATTTCGCGCATGGTAACGGACATAAAAATACTCCAAAGGTTGGGTCTAAAATCCAGCCCCAATACTTGTGCCAGGGCTCGAAAGCCGGGAGCACAACACCTTGACGGGGCTGGTTTGCGATTGCTTTGCCAGGGTTGCAATCAGGACGGCGACAATGCCGTGAACCGCAAAATGCAACACCACTGCAAGATCACTGCGCCTTGACCGGACAAGCCGGTTGACACGTGCCGCAGCACCCAGCAAAACCCAAAGATTGTAGCACGCCCATGCTTTCCGACCTGACCTCCACCCGCGACCACCTGCATGACGGGGCCACCACCGCCAGTGCCGAAATGGAGCGCTGCATCGAACTGGCGCAGGCACCACGCAACGCGCACAGCTTCGTGCGCACCCTGTTTGGATCTGCGCGCGATGAAGCCGCACGCCCCGGGGCAGCCCGCCTTCCGCTGGCGGGGCTGTCAGCCTCCGTCAAGGACCTGTTTGACATTGGCGGTCAACCTACGCCCGCGGGGTCGACGGTTCTGGCCGATGCGCCTGCAGCGGCGGCCGACAGCCCCGCCGTGGCACGCCTGAGGGCGGCAGGTGCTGCCATCATTGGCCGCACCAACATGGTGGAGTTCGCTTTCTCGGGAGTGGGTGTGAACCCGCACTACGGCACGCCTGCGGCCTGGGACGCACGCACGGGTGCACTGTCCGGCCCGCCCCGGGTACCAGGTGGCTCGTCGTCTGGGGCAGCTGTCTCGGTCGCCACGGGGGCGGCGTTCATCGGGCTCGGGTCCGACACCGGGGGGTCCATCCGCATTCCTGCAGCCCTCAACGGCGTGGTGGGATTCAAGAGCACGGCGCGGCTGGTGCCCACACAAGGCGCGGTACCGCTATCGACCACGCTCGACACTGCCTGCGCCATCACCCGCAGCGTGCGCGACGCCATCGTGGTGCACGAAGTGCTCGCGGCACGGCAGGTAGCGCGCAGCCTGGTACCGCTGGCCCAGTACCGCCTGGCAGTGCCGCGACAAGTGTTCCTTGATGGACTGGACGCCACCGTGGCGCAGGCCTTCGCGAGGACGCTCGATGCACTGCGCGCAGCCGGCGCGAGCATCGACATGATCGACCTGCCGACCGTGGCGCAGCAGCCGGCCTACGGGTTTTCTGCCCCCGAGGCATTTGCATGGCACCGCCCGTTGCTGGCCCGCAGCGCCAGCCAGTACGACGCCCGCGTGCGCGCCCGCATCGAAAAAGGCGGCACGCTGATGGCCTGGGAATACATTGATCTGCTGCGCGAGCGGCAAGCCTGGATCGCGGCCATGCAAGACGCCATCGGCGGCTACGGTGCGCTGCTGTCGCCCACCGTACCGATCGTCGCGCCGCCCATCGCGGACGTGGCACCTGCGGACGGCCGCGACCCGCATCAGGACGCCGCCCGAGATGCCGAGTTCTTCCGCGTCAACGCCCTGCTGCTGCGCAACACCAGCGTCATCAACCTGCTCGATGGCTGCGCGCTTTCGCTGCCCTGCCATGAACCGGGCGAGCTACCGGTCGGCTTGATGGTGTGGCACGGCGCGCTGCGCGACGACACCGTGCTGAACGTCGGAATGCAAATCGAACAAGCACTACAAAATAAGTAGCTGCCGAGGCTTGATAATCAAGCGCTACCGGCCCAATACATCATTAATTCATGAAGATCGCCATCGTGGGCGCCGGCATTGCCGGCGTGACCACCGCGTACGAACTGGCCAGGGATGGCCACCACATCACCGTTTTTGAGCAGCGCGGAGCTGTCGCCGAAGAGGCCAGCTTTGCCACCGGCAGCCTGCTGGCACCGCTTTTGTCCACCCCGTGGGCGCTGCCCGGCTTCGGGCAGCCACTGCGCCTGTGGGGCGCCCAGGCCAGCTTGCGCTTGGGCGGTGGCATGAGCCTGCCGCACCTGGCCTGGCTGCGGCGCTGGCGCCAGGCCTCGCGCCGCAACACGACGCCGGCCGCCACACTGGAGGCGCTCGCCCGCTACAGCCATGCAAGGCTGGAGGCCATCGCCGCACTGCACGACCTGGACTTCGAGGCCACCACCGGGCGCCTGCTGCTGCTGCGTACCGAGGCCGAGCTGGCCGCCCTCCAGCCTGCCCTGCAAACCCTGCGCGATACCGGCCAGACCGTGCACGAGATCACGCCGGAAGCGGCGCACAAGCTGGAGCCCGGTCTGTGCCCCGAGACCCCGTTGGCCGCTGCAATTCACCTTCCCGCGGCCAGCGCAGGCAACTGCCGCCTGTTCGGCCAGCTGCTGCGCCAAGGCATCCAGGGGTCGGCCGTGACGTTTGAATTCAACGCTACCGTCGAGCGCATCAGCACCAACCCCGTGGCGATCACATTGCGCGGCGATACCGAGCCCCGGCGCTTTGACGCAGTCGTGCTGTGCACCGGGGCTGCTCCGGCAACGTTGATGGCCCCACTGGGCCTGGCCCTGCCAGTGGCGGCCGTACATGGCTACACCGTGAGCGCACCCCTGCGCGAAGCCACCCACGCCCCTGTTGCCAGCGTGATCGACGTGGCGCAGCAGATCAGCATCACGCGACTGGGGCAGCGGGTGCGCATTGCGGGCGGCGCTGAACTGGCCGGGCCATCGGCAGAGCACCATGCGCCCACGCTGCAGCGCCTGTACCGCACGTTCAATGACTGGTTTCCGGGTGGCGCGCAACTCTCCAAAGGGCTGCAGATCTGGCGCGGCGCGCGGGTGGCAATGCCCGACGGAGCACCGGTGATCGGCGCCAGCGGAGTACCCGGCATATGGCTCAATCTGGCCCATGGGGGCAATGGCTGGGCCCTGGCCTGCGGCAGCGCACGCGCGGTGGCAGACCTTGTAGTGCAACGCGCGCCCGAGGTCTCGCTGGACGGCCTCGGAATGCGCAAGTTCTGAGGCGCGCTGCGCCGAGCCTGCACCACGGACAGCCGTGCGTTGCAGGCCGCGCGCACACTCGGTGAGGACATGCTGGCACCCGATGTAACCCTTTCCACGGCCCGCAGCGATGCGGCGCGGCGCAAAATGCCGAGGCAGGGCCAACCCTGCCAGCCTCTGCACAGCAATGTGCAGTGCCAGCGCCGCACTTTGCCTCACCCACATCGCCGCCATGCACCCCATCCGCCCGACCCAGGCCTACCCGCTCTTCAGCACAGCATCCACCCGCGTACTGGAGCAGGCTGCCGCCCGCTCCCTGCCCTCGCACACCCTGATGCAACGGGCGGGTCTGGCAGTGGCGCGATTGGCGATGGCCCTGGCCCCGCACTCGCGCACGGTGTGGATTGCGTGCGGGCCAGGCAACAACGGCGGTGACGGACTGGAAGCAGCCATGCACCTGCGCCGGCAAGGCCGCCGCGTGGTGGTGACATGGCTGGGGCATCCCGAGTCCGCCCCTTCTGATGCACGCGCCTCGTGGGAGGGCGCACTGTCAGTCGGTGTCGAGTGGGCAGACAGCTCGCCGCAAGGCCTCACACGGGATGACCTGTGCATTGACGCACTGCTGGGCATCGGCGTCTCGTCCGCACGCCAAACGCCAGCGCGCCCGCTGGACGGCCGCATGCAGCAGTGCCTTCAGGCATTGCGGGCGCTGCAGGCGGGAGCCACGCCCCTGCTGGCCGTGGATGTGCCCAGCGGTCTCGATGCCGACACCGGCCAGTTCGCAGCCGGCTTCGCAACTGCGGCGCCAACAGGCGCTGGCGCGGGCCACTACACCCTGAGCCTGCTCACCCTCAAACCCGGCCTGTTTACCGCCAGCGGGCGCGACGCTGCCGGGCAGGTCTGGCTGGACAACCTGGGCATTGACCCGGCCCAGATCGGGCATGGACCACCCGATGCGTGGCTGAGCGCACCGCCAGAGCCGCCCTCGCGCACCCATGCCAGCCACAAGGGCAGCTACGGTGACGTGGCCGTGGTGGGTGGCGAGGGCCTGGCCGCACGCGGGATGGGCATGACAGGGGCGGCGCTGCTGGCCGCATCGGCCGCCCTGCACAGCGGCGCGGGACGGGTACTGGTGGCACTGCTGGACGACGGCCACCTGCCACTGGACGCGCAGCAACCCGAATTGATGTTCCGCCGGTTTGACGCACTGATGCTCGAAGATCTCACGGTCGTTTGCGGCTGCGGCGGCGGACAGGCTGTTGCGCCGGTATTGCCCGCAGTCATCACCCGCGCTGCACGCCTGGTGCTGGATGCCGATGCGCTCAACATCATCGCTACCCGCAAGGACCTGTGCGCACTGGTCGCCGCGCGCAGCCAGCGCGGGCTGCCCACAGTGCTCACACCCCACCCCCTGGAGGCAGCACGCCTGCTGGGCCTGACGACCGCAGAGGTTCAGGGCGACCGGCTGGAATCTGCGCAGCAACTGGCAGACGCGTTCCAGTGCGTGGCGGTGCTCAAGGGTTCGGGCAGCGTGATCGCCTCGCCAGACGGCACATCCGCCCTCAACCCTACCGGCAATGCGCGTCTGGCCACGGCCGGCACGGGCGATGTGCTGGCTGGCATGGTGGGAGCCCGCCTGGCCGCTGGCGTCCATGCTGCACATGCCGCCCGTGGTGCGGTCTACCTGCATGGCCAGGCAGCCGATGACTGGCCTCAAGGGCTGACGCTGACTGCGAGCGCGCTGGCGCGGCGCGTGGGTGGCTGACGGCGCGAGATTGACCCTGACTGCAGCGGTGCGCGATGAACACAGCTACCCCAGCAGCGTGACCTCTTTGAGCGGGCGCAGCACGCTCGAAGGCGTCATGCCAAACGTCTGCCGGAACATGCGGCTGAAGTGCGCCGAGTCGGAAAACTCACCGTGCAGCGCCGCGTCTGTGAGGCGAGGGCTTACGGCCAGGCCTGCCATGGCCAGGCGCACCTGCGACCACACGCGGTAACTGCGCAGGCTGACCCCCATCTCGGCGCGAAACAGGTGGTTGAAGCGCGAGGCTGAAAGCGCGGCCTCAGCAGCCAACACATCGCGCCGCAACCGTGGCGCACCCGGCACCTGCGGGTTGCGCAGCAGGCGCAGGCTGTGCGCCACGCGCGCATCCAGCGGGGAGGCGTCAACGCCCAGCGGGAAGCGCAGCAGGGCTGGCAGATCGAAGTGGCGCAAATAGTCCTCCATGGCGCTTCGCGCCCCCACCGGCGCCGCCACATCCAGCACCACGCCGCCCTGCTGCCGGAATATGCCCCGCAGGCCGCGCGCCTCCAGGGAGTCAGGCTCCATGTACACCAGGGCCACTGTCTCGCCGCGTGGGTCAAATATGTGCGGTACGCCGGTATCGATCAGCGCACTGTGGCAGGTCTCCGCCTGGCTTGGCTCCCAATGCACGGCAAACCGGCCCGACAAGCCGAGCAGCAACACGGGCGACGCATGGCAGTGCCAACCTGTAGCGGGAACATCGCCCAGGTACAGGGCCCGGTCAGCGCCCAGGGTCAACGTGTTGCGTGTCGGCATAGCCCAATCGTGCAAGTTTTTGGAGGGAGACACGCATAGCCTTGCACAGATTCGTCGGCCCGCAGCCATGCGCCGCCGACGATGGCCGTCGCTTCGCGCGAACGCGCGGCGCGCACCGATACACCTGTCATTTCTGGAGAACGCCGCTTGAAACGCATCGCCATTTCCGTTGCAATCACCCTGATCGTTTGCAGCCTCGCCGGCCTGTACTACGGTGTTCCGTCGCTGTTCAGGGAGCCGCTGCTCCAGCTCAATCGCAGCCTCTCGGGCCTGGAAGAAAAGACCGTCGAGATAGCGATGCACACCGTGCACTATCTGGACACCCCGCTGCCGGCCAGCTCCTTGACGAGCGGCGCGGCCCCGGGCAACAGCGGTAGCGAAGACGTACCCGTCGTCCTGCTGCACGGCATCTTTGCAGAGAAAGACCATTGGGTCGATTTTGCACGCCCGCTCACCAACCAACACCGAATCATCGCGCCGGACATTCCAGGCTTTGGCGAGAGCACGCGGCGGGAGGGCGAAGCCTACGACTACGCGGCGCACGCCCAGCGCCTGGGCGCCTTTCTGGACGCCCTCGGCCTGCAGCGCGTTCACCTCGCGGGCAACTCGATGGGCGGCACGATAGCCGCGCTGTTTGCGCTGGCGCACCCCGAGCGCGTGGCCAGCGTGGCCTTTATCGGCGCGCCCCACGGCATCCGGTCGCCACAGCCCAGCACCATGGATCGACTCATCGACGCAAGACAGCGCCCGCTGGTTGCCCACGATGCCGCTGCATTCAGCGCGATGATGGATCTGGTGTTTGAAAAGCGTCCGTTTCTGCCCTACCCCATCCTGCATGCATCCCAACAGGAAGCGCTGCGCAACGCCGCGTCGAATGCGCGCGTGTGGGATGCGCAACTCAAGGACCGCTACCTGCTGGAGGAGCACCTGGGCCAGCTGCAAAAGCACCCGACCCTCGTGCTCTGGGGCGAAAACGACCGTGTGTTCGACCGTTCGGGGCTACTCACCGTGCAGACGCTGCTGCCGCAGGCACGCATTTCCGCCCTGCCCGGCATCGGCCACCTGCCCATGATGGAAGCCCCGGCAGAGACAGCGCAGCGGTATGCGCGCTTTCTCGACGAGGTGATGGCTTTCGGAGCACAGAATCCGATGAAATAGAGCCGAAACAGCCGCTAGTCCATATATCAATTGCACCCATTGCTATATTTTTTATAGCGATCAACAGATCAGCAGGTGGCCCGCCAGCACGGGCTGAACTCAGCCCCTGCGGGGCTTGCGCGCCTTGCCCTTGCTGGACTTGCCCGCGACCGCCTTCTTCACCGAGGCCTTGAGCGACTGGATGGGCGAGCGCGCGGCACGCTCGCGCGAGAGGCCTGCCTGTTCCGTCGCCGACGGCGCTGCACCCTTGTCTGCCTTGCGCCCGGCAGACCGCCCCCCCGTCTTGCGGGAGCCACCGCCAGCGCCATCGGCGCCCACGCCCTTGTCCTTCAATGCCCGGCCCAGCAGTTCCTCGCCTTCACGCACGAGGCGGAAGTCGATCTTGCGGCCATCCAGGTCCACACGGCTGACCTGTACGCGCACCCGCGCACCGATGGCGTAGCGAATGCCGGTACGCTCGCCGCGCAGTTCCTGGCGCGCCTCGTCGAACTTGAAGTATTCACCACCCAGTTCGGTGATGTGCACCAGGCCCTCGACATACATCGCGTCCAGCGTCACGAAGATGCCGAAGCTCGTCGCTGCACTGACCACGCCGCTGTATTCCTCACCCAGATGCTCGCGCATGTACTTGCACTTGAGCCAGGCCTCCACATCGCGACTGGCCTCGTCGGCACGGCGCTCGTTGGCGCTGCAGTGCAGGCCAGCAGCCTCCCACGCCTGAGTGTCACGGCTGGGTGGTGTCACGTCCTTGCGCGGCTTGGTGCCGGGCGCTGCCACGCGCGCCGCCAGCCTCTTGGCCAGCTTGGCATGCGCCTCGCCCGGTGTGGGCAACGACGGCAGCGCGTACTTGGTCCTGTTCAGGATGGCCTTGATGACACGGTGCACCAGCAAATCGGGGTATCGCCGGATCGGGCTGGTGAAGTGCGTGTAAGCCTCGAACGCCAGACCGAAGTGCCCGCTGTTGACCGGCGTGTAGATGGCCTGCTGCATGGAACGCAGCAGCATGGTGTGGATCTGCTGTGCGTCAGGCCGGTCCTTGGTGGCGGTGGCGATGGCCTGGAAGTCACCAGGCTTCGGGTCGTCGCCAATCGTCATGCCGACAGCCATGGCCTTGAGGTAGTTGCGCAGGATTTCCTGCTTCTCGGGCGTGGGGCCTTCGTGCACGCGGAACAGGCCCGGTTGCCCCCCCTGGGCGATGAAGTCGGCGCTGCAAACATTGGCGGCCAGCATCGCCTCCTCGATGAGCTTGTGCGCATCGTTGCGGGTACGCGGCACGATCTTTTCGATGCGGCCGTTTTCGTCACACACGATTTGCGTCTCGGTCGTCTCGAAATCCACGGCGCCGCGTGCCTGGCGCGCGATGAGTAGCGCGCGGTACACATCGTGCAGGTTGAGCAGGTCCTTGACGCGGTCCTTGCGCTTGCTGGCCTCGGGGCCGCGCGTGTTGGCCAAAATCGCCGCCACCTCGGTGTACGTGAAGCGCGCATGGCTGAACATCACGGCCGGGTAGAACTGGTACGCATGCACCTCGCCCTTGGCCGTGACCAGCATGTCACACACCATGCACAGACGTTCAACCTCGGGATTCAGGGAACACAGCCCATTGCTGAGCTTTTCCGGCAGCATGGGGATCACGCGGCGCGGGAAATACACGCTGGTGGCCCGGTCGTATGCGTCGATGTCAATGGCGCTGCCGGTCTCCACATAGTGGCTCACGTCGGCAATCGCCACCAGCAGGCGCCAGCCCTTGCTGCGGCCCACCTTCGCAGGCTCGCAATACACGGCATCGTCAAAATCGCGCGCGTCTTCGCCATCGATGGTGACCAGCGGTACGTCAGTCAGGTCCACACGTCGCTTCTTGTCCTGCGCACGCACCTTGTCGGGCAGTTCCTTGGCCTGCGCCAGGCACTCAGCCGAGAACTCGTGTGGCACGCCGTACTTGCGCACGGCAATCTCGATCTCCATGCCAGGGTCGTCCACCTCGCCGAGCACTTCGGTGATGCGGCCGACGGGCTGTCCAAACAATGCGGGTGGCTCGGTCAGTTCAACCACCACCACCTGCCCGGGTTTGGCTGCGCCAGTAGCCCCCTTGGGGATCAATACATCCTGGCCATAACGCTTGTCTTCTGGCGCCACCAGCCACACGCCGCTTTCCTGCAGCAAGCGGCCAATGATGGGCTGCGGAGGGCGCTCAATGATCTCGACCACCCGGCCTTCAGGGCGCCCGCGGCGGTCCTGGCGCACGATACGCACGCGAACACGGTCCTTGTGCAGCACCGCGCGCATTTCGTTGGGGGGGATATAGATGTCGCCATCGCCATCATCGCGAATGACGAAACCATGTCCGTCACGGTGCCCCTGTACGCTGCCTTCAATCTCCTGAGACAGGTGCGCAGCAGATTGCGCGTCGGGGGTCGTTTTTTTGATATACAATCTTAGTCTTTCCTGAAATGCCCAGGTGGCGGAATTGGTAGACGCACTAGTTTCAGGTACTAGCGAGTAACATCGTGGAGGTTCGAGTCCTCTCCTGGGCACCAAGTTTAACGAGAACCCATCGCGGTTTTCACAAATATCCAGGCCGCTGTCTCATGACCGCGGCTTTTTTGTTTCCGGACGTCTCGACGCACGATGGCAGGCCTGCAGCCTCCATTCACTCGAAGCATAAAAAATCTTCAAAACTCTCCGGAGCCCGAAATTCCTGTCCTATAATTCGAGGCTTATCTGAAAGCCCAGGTGGCGGAATTGGTAGACGCACTAGTTTCAGGTACTAGCGAGTAACATCGTGGAGGTTCGAGTCCTCTCCTGGGCACCAAAAATACCGCCGCCGGAGCGCGCGGTGTTCAGACGGGGTTGGACAACGACCTAATGGGTGCCAGCGAAACTGCAAAAACAAAGCGCCCTTTCGGGCGCCTTGTCCTTCATTCCCACGCCTGCAATCTACTTGCGCAGAAGGATCTTGAGCGCATTCTGAAGACGCCGCGCATTGCCCGCGTCACTGGCACTGGCCAGGACGCGTGCGGCATCCTGCCCCCAGGTCTGCGTTGGCGCAGGGTCGTTGCGACGCGTGAGCAACTGCAATTGCAGCATGCGCCGCGCCGAGATGTGCTCAGCGGGCGTTGGGGCATCAGCGGCCATCTCCAGGCGCAGCAACGCTTCAGATGCATCGGCCCCAGGCGGCGACGACAGCGCCTGAGTCCAGGCGGCGCGCACAGCTGGCGTCACGCCCGAGCCCAGCTCCTGCGTGCCGGGCACCTGCGACGGATCGCGCTTTTCCCATGCCGACATCAACTGGGTGAGCGCTTCTCCATGCGCCTGTGCTGCAAGCTTCTTCAAGGCCAGTTGCGCGTGCTCCATGGCGTCGCGCTGCGCACGGAATGCCGTATCACCCAGACGCGGACCGCGATCCTCGAAAGCTGGCCGGTCACCGAATCGACCACCACGATCCGGACGATCGCCAGCGCGGCTATCGGGGCGCGAACCACGGCCACCATCGCGGTCGCCTGGTCGGCCATCGCGGCGCTCGCCAGGACGGGTACCACGACCTGCCGGCGCCGGGGCGTCTTTCTTCATCCCCGGGCGATCATCGCCACGCACGGCCACGACGGGACGGGTCGGCCTGGATGCCGGTGCGGTTGCGGGCACCCCTTGGGCAGCACCTTCATCAACGACCGGGGCAGCATCCAAAGCATCTGCGGACGCTGCAGCCGGCGTGGCATCACCAGCAGCGGCAACAGCCTGCTGCTGCTCGTCACGGCGCGCAGTAGCAACAGCCTCTGCTGCCTGGGCCTGCCCGCGCAGGGCCGCCTCCAGGGCCTGCATGGCTGCGCGAATCTGCTGCGCATCACCCGATGCGTTCGCTGCCTCAAGGGCCTTGGAAGCCTCCAACACCACCTTGTCTCGCGCACTCAGTTCGGTCACCGCACGGTCACGGTCAGCAGACTTGCGGTTGAACGCTTCATCGATCGGCTTGCGGAAGGCATCCCATAGCTTTTGCTCGTGCTTGCGGTCCAGCGGAACCGTCTGCGCCTCTGCCTGCCAGCGCTGCTGCAGTGCCTTGACGGCATCAATGCGCAGCATGGGCGCCGCCCCCAGAGCCACGGCCTCGTCGATCATTGCATGGCGACGGCCCAGGCTTTCCTTCTGGGCGGTTTCAAACGGCGCTGCAGCAGCGCTGATCGCCTGCTTCCACAAGGGTTGCAGCTCGGCAAAAATCTTCTCGCCGACATGACCTCCCTCGCGCCAGCGATCGCCAAACTGATGCAGGGCCCGGTTGATGCCCTTCCAGTCGCCCGACGCCGAATGCTCCTGGGCCCACGCCTTGACTTCGTCGATCAGCGCCAGGCGCTGCGTCTTGTGTTCAGCTGCTTCGGCGCGGATCCGGTCGAGCCAGGTTTCGACCACTTTGTGCGCAGCATTGCAGGCCTCGTCAAACTTCTTCCAGAGAGCATGGTTGGGCGCGCCTCCCTGGTCGGCCTTCTTCCACTGCTCGCGCAAGCTTCGCAGGGTCTCCTGCATCTTGCGGCCACCCAGCGCCTGCCCGTCCGGGCGGCTCAGCAGTGCTTCAGCCTTTGCAACAAGCTCCTCGCGCACCTGGTCCGCGCCCCAGCGCTGCCAGCCCTCCAGCTCACCTGCAGCTACCAGCGCTGCGTGCACCTGGTGCTCCATGGCCTGGTCAATGTTCTTGCCGTGCTGCTTGAGCACTGCGCGCAGGGCCGCTGCTGCGCCGGCGCTGGCCTTGCCGTGGCCCTCGGCTGTTTCGCGCTCCAGGGTAGCAAGTGCTTCACGCACGGCATGCATGGATTTTTCGACCGCCTCAGGAGAAAGCCGGGGCTTTGGCGCACGCGCGGGCTTGCCTGCAGCAGCCTCAGCGCCGCCGCTGCCTGTCTCTGGGGGCAGACCGCGGGCGGCACGCAGCTCATCAGCCCACACGGGTACGGGAGGCAAAGGCGCACTGACATCTTCTGCAGCAAGCACAGCCTGGGCTACCGCGGGCTGGAAAGCATCCCACACCACGAGAAGCTGCACGCGCGATGCATCCAGCAATGGCGGAAAGCGCGCATCCACGCTCGCCCAGCTGCCATCGCTGGCCAGTTCGTCCGCCTGGTGCTGCCAGCGGGCCACATCGGCACCCAGCATTTCGAGGGCTCCCTGCGCATCGCGCCAGGGCTTGGTCGACAACACTTCAATACGCTGCGCCAGCAGAACAGCGGCCTCGCGCTGCACCTGAACGCGGTGCTGCAAGTCTTCGATCACCTTGACGCGATCAGCCAGCTGGACCTTGAGCTGCGAGAGCGGCTCACGCGACAGCGGTGCTCCCGCCTTGGCGGCATCACGCTGCCACGCCAGAGCATCTGCAATATTCAGCTTGGGGCCGGCGAGCAATGCCTGGGCCTTGTCGGCCCACTCGGCGGCGATCACCTCCTGCCCCTTGGCACGGCGAATCTCATCCAGACGCTCGCGCACAGCACGGGCAGCGCCTTTGTCACGCCCGCTCAACTCCTTGAACACCTCCTGCAGCTGCTCCGAGCCAGGCTGTGTCGCAAGCCAGTCCCGGATGCGCGAGGCACGCTCGCCAGACGTGGCAGCGGAAAATGCACCTCCGGTCAGAGCATCCAGCGGATGCGGCTCGTGGGATTTGGCCGGGGCCGGATTCACTTCGGGTGCGTCAGACATTTTGTTGCGGGAGAGAAAGGGAAACATGGATCAAGGGAATATCAAACGCGCCAGACCAGAAGCTGTCTGGCGCCCACCCGGCCGCCGTGGTCACGGGGGTCGAGGCTGAAAAATCACAGCCGCCCGGCCCATTGGGCCGAAACCGGCCACCGGGACCGATCGCCGCTACCAAGCACGGGCATCGCGATACGCGTGTCATGCCTGGCGGGCGAAAACGGTACAAGGTTCACCCTCCATTATCTATACATATGCAGACCGCCCCAGCGTGCGGGGTCGCCCGAGCCTCACGGTACGTCCGTGATCTGCCTGGTGGGCAGGCACAGCAGGCCAGCAAACAGCGTAAAAGTGTGCAGCCACGGCCGCTGCATAACCGGGTTCTCCCATCAAGGTTTCGCATGTTTCGCGTCGAAACACCCCAGCCAAAAAGCGAAACGGGTGCCATAGACAAGAAAGCCCGGTGGACATGCAACGCATGTCTACCGGGCTTGACGGCTGACACAACGGTCTTTGCCATCTGCCGCAGTCCGGAGGGTGAAAGTCCGGCTGCGCGGAGGCAAGGGATTGCCTCCTTGGGGTTGCCATCGCATCGAGTGCTGCTACGTCACCGCGCTGCATGCCGGAACGGGAACACCGTATCAATGGCGTCGCCTGATGAACAGACATCTGTACCTTAGCAAAACGATGCGAGTGGTGCCAAGGCAATTTTTCAATCGCCAACGAGGCCTCGATTGATCGCAGGCTCGCACTGCGGGGCCTTCCCACCCAAGCCCCCTTTCCAGCGCCGTAAAAGAGGTTTTATATAATCAAACATCATATAAAACAAAAACAATAGTATTGACTATGTATTAAGACACCTCCTAGAATCCGCCAGCCCTGCGACGGGCCAGTAGAAACCCCAATCGCTGCCGACCCCACCGGCTAATTCAAACGAGGTTGCAAGCACGCCATCGACGTGCCGCCTGCAGTTTTGATGGCGTACCAATCCAGGCTTTTCGCCCACCCTTGCGGCCGCACAAGTGGCACCGGGGTGAGAGCGAGGCCTCAGAAAGGAGAGCTATGACAGCGTCAGGAACCATACTTCGCGGTTTCCGCACCTTTGCCACGGATGTGGTGGAAGGATTTTTAGAAATCACCCACAACAGCTTTGCGCTGATCGGCCTTGCTGTCGCGTTTGTTGTGATCATGCTGACGGCCCGCGACGACCTGCGCCAGGCAGGCGAAGAACAGCTGATGACCTGGCTGCGGGAGCGCCAGGTAGAGATGGTCGGCATGCCGATCGAGCCCGAAGCCAGCGGCCGGGCCACCGCTGCCAACCCGAAAGACTTGCCCAAACAGCAGGCCGCAGTGGCGTTCTGGCTGAGCAAAAAGTACCGCGTGGCGGCCGAGCCACTGAGCGTACTTGTTGCCGAGGCGTATGACATCGGCGCTCGCTCCAAGATTGATCCAACGCTGATTCTCGCGATCATGGCAGTCGAATCGAGCTTCAACCCGTTTGCACAGAGCGCCGTGGGTGCACAAGGGCTGATGCAGGTGATGACTACCGTCCACACCGAGAAATACGACAACTTCGGCGGTCACTTTGCTGCATTCGACCCCGTGACGAACCTGCGCGTCGGCGTGAAGGTTCTGCAGGAATGCATCGCCCGGGCCGGCTCGGTGGAAGGTGGATTGCGGCACTATGTAGGGGCAGCCAACAACCCTGATGACGGGGGCTACGTTGCAAAGGTGATGGCCGAGCACTTCCGCCTGCTCCAGGTGGCGGGAGGGCGTAGTGTGCCGCTGTCTCCACCGCCGACACTGTCTACCCAGGCCCCACCACAAACCGTGCCCGCATCGGTACCCGCCGCAGCACCGGCAGCGCCCACAGTCCCGAGCGACAAGGTTGCTCTGCTCGACGCTTCGTAATCCCATCCCTGAAGTACCCTTGACTTCCACGGCTCGGGGTATCAGGACTCCCTGGGTCAGCCGCCTCGGCTACACTTGTGGGGTACGCGACTGGCGATAGGCGCTCTGCCCTACGGGCATTGCCGCTGACGTGGAAACCGGCGAGAACCCGCTTCTTGCAAACCACTGGGGAGCGTGCCGCGAAGGCAACAGGCCTTTGTGTTCAGCCGTTCGCCTGGGCAGCCCTTGTTTCAAGGGACACAAGTTCATAGGACTGCCACATCATGTACGACCGCTCCATTCTTGTCGAACAGACCGATCCCGAGCTTTTCGCTGCCATCCAGGCTGAAAACGCCCGGCAGGAACACCACATCGAGCTGATCGCCAGCGAAAACTACGCTTCGCCCGCCGTCATGTGGGCACAGGGCACCCAGCTCACCAACAAATACGCAGAAGGCTACCCTGGCAAACGCTACTACGGTGGCTGCGAGCACGTCGATGTGGCCGAGCAACTGGCCATCGACCGCATCAAGAAAATCTTTGGTGCAGACGCTGCCAACGTGCAACCGCACTGTGGTGCTTCGGCCAACGAAGCCGTTTTTCTAGCCTTCATCAAGCCCGGCGACACCATCATGGGCATGAGCCTCGCCGAAGGCGGACACCTGACGCATGGCATGCCGTTGAACATGTCGGGCAAGTGGTTCAACGTGGTTTCTTATGGCCTGGACGCCAATGAAGCCATCGACTACGAAGCGATGGAAAAAAAGGCACACGAGACCAAGCCCAAGCTGATCATCGCGGGCGCATCGGCCTATAGCCTGCACATCGACTTTGCCCGCTTCGCAAAGGTAGCAAAGGACGTCGGCGCAATCTTCATGGTGGACATGGCCCACTATGCAGGCCTGATTGCAGCGGGTGTGTACCCCAACCCCGTTCCACACGCGGACGTGGTGACCTCCACGACGCACAAGAGCCTGCGAGGTCCCCGTGGCGGCATCATTCTCATGAAAGCCGAGCACGAAAAAGCCATCAACAGCGCCATTTTCCCCGGTCTGCAGGGCGGCCCGCTGATGCACGTGATTGCTGCCAAGGCGGTTGCCTTCAAGGAAGCGCTGCAACCCGAGTTCAAGGCGTACCAGGAACAGGTTGTCAAGAACGCCAAGGTGGTGGCCGAGACGCTCACGGCGCGCGGCCTGCGTATCGTGAGTGGGGGTACGCAAAGCCACGTGATGCTGGTGGACCTCCGCGCCAAGGGCATCACTGGCAAGGAAGCCGAGGCGGTGCTGGGCGCAGCCCACATGACCATCAACAAGAATGCCATCCCCAACGACCCAGAGAAGCCGATGGTGACGAGCGGCGTGCGCATTGGCACCCCTGCCATGACCACGCGTGGCTTCAAGGAAGAGGAGGCGCGCATGACGGCCAACCTGATCGCCGACGTGCTGGACAACCCGCGCGACGAGGCCAACATTGCCGCCGTGCGCGAGAAGGTCAACGCGCTGACCGCCCGCTTCCCCGTGTACCGCTAAGCCTGGCATCCGCACATGAAATGCCCCTTCTGCGGACACCTGGAGACGCAAGTCGTCGAAACACGGGTTTCCGAAGACGGGGTGTTCATCAGGCGCCGCCGGCAGTGCGGTGCGTGTGACAAGCGCTTCACAACCTACGAACGCCCTGAAGTGAACTTCCCGGCCATCGTCAAGAAGGACGGCCGACGGATCGAATACGAACGAGCCAAGCTGATGGCGTCCTTCAACCTGGCGCTCCGCAAGCGCCCGGTCAGCACCGAACAGATCGATGGTGCGATTGAACGCATCGAGGAAAAGCTGCTCAACCTGGGCCAACGCGAAGTCCTGTCCAGCCGCATCGGCGAACTCGTGATGCGCGAGCTCAAGAAACTGGACAAGGTGGCCTACATCCGATTCGCCAGCGTGTATCGGAGCTTCGAGGACATCGATGACTTTCGGGCGATGGTGGACGAGGTACGCAAGTAGGGCCTGACTTTCAAGCGCGCGGGCGGCTCGCTTCAGCGCTTTCATGGGCAGACCGGATTAAAGCCGGGTTCCGTTCGCCTTTTTTGGCGAGAGGTGCGCCATCCCGACGCGCCGGCCATGCACCCGATGGCCGACAATGCAGGGGTGAAAACCCGCCATTTCCTGCAGCTGATGCTGCTCTCGGCCCTGTGGGGCGCGTCCTTTCTCTTCATACGCATCGCCAGCCCCGTACTGGGGCCCAACGTCATGGCGGCGCTGCGGATTGCCCTGGCAACGCTCACCCTGATGGCCATCATGCGCCTGGCCAACGAACCCTGGCCCTGGCGCCATTGGCGCGAACTTCTGGGCCTGGGCACGCTCACCGTTGCGGTGCCGTTCCTGCTGTACGCGTGGGCCGCGCTCCACCTGCCGGCAGGCTACAGCTCGCTACTCAACACCATGGCCGTGCCGTTCGGAGTCATCGCGGCTGCGTGGATGAAGGAGGACACACTGACTGCCACCAAGGCTCTGGGTTGCCTTTGCGGATTTGCGGGGGTCGCCTTGATCGTTCAGCTGGGCCCCGTGGAACCGACGCCCTCACTGCTGCTTGCAGCCCTCGCCAGCGTCGTGGCGGCAGCCTGCTACGGCGTGTCCACCACATGGATGAAGCGTGCAACCACACGCATGTCTCCGCTCTCCATTGCGGCAGGCATCCACGCTGCGGCGCTGATATTGCTGACGCCTGGCGCGATGTGGAGCCTGCCCGATGCCCGATTCACGCCCGGTGCACTGGCAGCAGTGGCCGTGATGGGGATAGTGACCTCGGGTTTTGCGTACTGGCTGAACCTGCGCGTGCTCGCCCAGGTATCCCCGGTGGCGACCATGAGCTCGGCGTTCATGATCCCGTTGTTCGGGGTGGCGTGGGGCCACATCTTCCTTGGGGAAACGCTGGGCCCCGGCATGTTCTGGGGCGGTGCGCTGGTACTTGCGGCCACCGGCCTCGTCACCGGCTTCAATCCCTTGAAGTGGCTGTCGATCCTGAGGGCCAAAACGGACTGAAGCTCCCCCCTACAAGGCCACGCCGCCCGTGCCGGGATACCGATCGGGTCAGGCCTCATTACATGTTGCCCGCCCCTGGCACAGGGTCACAGACGCTGCTCGCGCCCGATGCATGAGGTTGCAGTGGGCTCCAGCGCCGCAAAAAACGCGGTCTGCGCAAGCGGCACCGACTGACCCCGCGCCCCCATCAAAGAAACGAAGCCTGGATGGGTGGAACCGCGCTCGTCACATCTGCACACTGGGCTCGGTGGCGCAAGGCATGGTCCATGACCACCAGCGCGAGCAGCGCCTCGGCGATGGGCGCAGCCCGGATGCCGACGCAGGGGTCATGACGGCCTTTCGTGATGACCTCGGCGCTGTTGCCATGGATATCGATGGAGGCACGCGGGCTGATGATGGAGCTCGTAGGTTTGATGGCGATGCTGACCTCGAGATCCTGTCCGGTACTGATGCCGCCCAGCACGCCGCCTGCGTTGTTGGTCTCGAATCCCCCGGGTGTCATTGAGTCGCCATGGGTGGTGCCGCGCTGCGAAACACTTGCAAAGCCCGCCCCGATCTCCACGCCCTTGACCGCATTGAGCCCCATCATCGCGTAGGCGATATCGGCATCGAGCTTGTCGTAGAGAGGCTCGCCCAGCCCGACCGGCACGCCGGTGGCCTGAACCCGGATGCGCGCACCGCAGGAGTCACCGGCCTTTCGCAGCGCGTCCATGTAATCCTCGTACTGCGCCACGTCTGCCACAGGAGCAAAAAACGGGTTCGACCTCACATGCTCCCAGCTCTCGAACGGGATCGCGAGTTCGCCGAGTTGCGTCATGCAGGCGCGAAACTGCGTACCGTAGCGTTGCGCCAGCCACTTCTTGGCAACGGCGCCAGCCGCCACGGTAGGCGCCGTCAACCGGGCGGAGGAGCGCCCCCCACCCCGCGGGTCGCGGATCCCGTACTTGTGCCAGTAGGTGTAGTCGGCATGCCCGGGCCGGAAGCTCTCTGCAATATTGCTGTAGTCCTTGCTGCGCTGATCGGTGTTGCGGATCAGCAATGCGATCGGGGTGCCCGTCGTCTTTCCTTCGTAGACGCCCGAAAGGATCTCCACTGCGTCCGGTTCGTTGCGTTGGGTGACGTGGCGGCTGGTGCCAGGGCGCCGGCGATCAAGATCTGCCTGAATATCCGACTCGGACAACGGCATGCCAGGCGGGCAACCGTCAATCACGCAACCGATAGCCGGGCCATGGGACTCACCAAAGTTGGTGACTGCAAACAAGGTGCCAAAAGTGTTTCCGCTCATCGCGTGATTATCCCAGAGCGCCGGCATGCCGCCCCCTGGCAAAAGCCTCTTGGCACAGTTACAGCCTGTTGCTAGCATCTCCCCACAAACATCTGGGAGATTCATGCCCGCCTCAGACCTGCCCAACGCTGCCGGACCGGGACCAGGCTCGCCCGCGACGCTCACGACCTTGCAGGAGCAGGCCATGCGCAACGCGCTGGACGCCAGCGACAACGCCATCGTCATGAGCAACACCGACCGGCGCGTGGTGTATGTCAATGCGGGGTTCACCCGGCTCTTTGGCTACCCGGCATACGAGGTGCTGGGCAAGCGCCTGAGTGAAACGCTGTTTGATGCGCGTGCCGAGCCGGGCATCCTCGACTACATCCGGCACACGATCGAAACCGAAGGCAAGGCCCGCGTCGAGACCCTGCTTTATGGCAAGACCGGCCAGCCCCGGTGGGTTTCCATGGTGATCAACGCATCGGATGCAAACGTCGGGGGTACGGGCGGCACCATCACCGTACTGACCGACATCACGCTGACCAAAATGCACGAGGTGCTGCAAAAGCGCGTGCTCGAAGGCATGGTGAACGAGCTGCCCCTGACCGAACTCATGACACTGGTGTGCAGGGAAGTCGAACGTATCGCACCCGAGGTGACGGCATCGATACTGGCAGTGGATGATGCGGGTTGCCTGCGGCCCCTGGCTGCACCGGGGCTCTCGCCCGAAATCTGCGAAAAGATCAACGGCGTTCGCATGGGTCCGTTCACGGGCTCCTGCGGTACGGCGGCTTTCCGCGGCCAGCCCGTGCTGACGACGGACATCGCCACCGACCCGCTGTGGGACAACTACCGTGCCTTGTTTGCATCCACCGGCTTCAAGGCCTGCTGGTCCAGCCCCATCATGGACCACCGCGGCAAGGTGATTGGCACCTTCGCCTTTTACTTTCGCGAGAACCGCGAGCCCGATGAACTTCACCGGCGCCTGGTGGATGTGGGGCTGCACCTGTGCGCACTCGCGATCGAGCGCGCCACAGCCGCTGCGCGCATTCACCAGCTCGCCTTCTTTGATGGCCTCACAGGACTGCCCAACCGGTCAATGCTGCGCAGCAGCGCGGGCCGCGCGCTCGAAAGCCTGTATCAGGACAAACGCCCGGGTGCCCTGCTGTTCATCAACCTCGACCGGTTCAAGCAGGTCAACGACACGCTGGGCCATGCAGCGGGGGATGCCCTGCTGTGCGAGGTGGCCACACGGCTGACGCAAGCATTGCGGGCCCGGGACCTCATCGGTCGGCTCTCCGGGGATGAATTTGCCTTGCTGCTTTCGGAATGCGCCACGGGCGACGCAATCCACGCAGCGCAGCGCATCCTGGACGACCTTGCCCGCCCCATGCGCCTGCCGGGTCACGAATACATTGCCCAGGCCTCGGTGGGCATCGCGATGTACCCGGACGACGGCACCACGATCGACACCCTGCTGCGCCACGCCGACCAGGCCATGAACCAGGCCAAAAGCGAGCAGCGGCACAGCCTGCAGCTCTTCAGCCCCGAAATGAACCGCCGCGCACAGGAGCGTGCACGGCTGGAGCGCGACCTGCGACACGCGCTGGCCGAGCGGCGCCTGACGCTGCACTATCAGCCGCAAGTGCTCAGCACATCGCCGCGCACGCTCCATGGGGTCGAGGCGCTGGCCCGTTGGAACCACCCGGAGCGCGGTGCCGTGCCGCCCAGCCAGTTCATTCCCGTCGCAGAAGAGGCCGGACTGATCCATGAACTGACCCTGTGGGTGCTGGAAGAGGCCTGTACACAGCTGGCCCTCTGGCGCGCCTCGGGCAGGGATGTTCGCGCCGTGGCCGTCAACCTTTCGGGCCACAGCTTCCACCATCCCGAGTTTGCCCAGCAGATCAGTGACACGCTGGCCCGGCATCAGCTGCATGCAGGCGACCTGATGCTGGAGATCACCGAGAGCGTGATGATGGATGCGCGTGCGGAAACCCGGGCCAACATTGCGGCCCTGCACAGCAAGGGCTTCAAGCTTTCGCTCGACGACTTCGGGACAGGATATTCCAGCCTGAGCTACCTGCACCGCCTGCCCATATCGGAGCTCAAGCTCGACATGGCCTTCGTGCGCGACCTCACCAGCAGTTCCACGGCCAGGGCGCTGACGGTGTCGGTACTGAGCATTGCCCACAGCCTGGAGATGGTGGTGGTCGCCGAGGGCGTTGAAACGGCCGGACAGCAGCAATGGCTGCAGGCCCACGGATGCCCGGTGATGCAGGGCTTCCTTTTCGGGCATCCGATGCCGCCCGGCGAACTGGAAGCATGGCTTGATGCGGCACCCCGCTCAGGCCGCTGACCCCGGGACGTGCCATGCGCCAGAGGGGGGGGGAAGCCACCCTCAATGATCGCAACGGTCAGTCGCGGGGCTCTTCTTCGGGCCAGTCGCGGATGTAGGCCTTGAGCATCTTGTTCTCGAAGTTCTGGCTGTCCACCACGGCCTTGGCCACGTCGTAGAAGCTGATCACGCCCA
>LNFM01001411.1_pt1 | contig 93949 bp, 81 predicted proteins | sample 596031 | NCBI WGS metagenome assembly LNFM01 (sample SAMN04254537, study PRJNA301005) | activated carbon metagenome | isolation source: dual media filters at the Ann Arbor, Michigan drinking water treatment plant | place: USA: Ann Arbor
ATCCCTCTCCCGGAGGGAGAGGGATGCACAACTGCACCTCGCAGAGGTTGGCGCAGCCAACCTCTCCCGGAGGGAGAGGGATGCACAACTGCACCTCGCAGAGGTTGGCGCAGCCAACCTCTCCCGGAGGGAGAGGGAAGCCAAGCTGGAACAACCGCACGCAAGTTCCGTGCGTCGCGAATTGCGCACCGCACATTGGGAAAACTGATATGAGCAGCTTCCCCGAATACGAAGACTACGATGCGCTCGGTCTTGCGGATCTGGTGCGGCGGCAGGAAATCAAACCCACGGAGCTGCTCGAAGCCGCGATCGAGCGGGTGGAAGCGCGCAATCCGACCATCAACGCCGTCACGATGAAGCTGTACGACCTCGGCCGGCAGGCGATTACCGCCGGGCTGCCCGACGGTCCGTTCCACGGCGTGCCGTTTCTGATGAAGGACCTCACCTCGCCCATCGCCGGCGTCAGGATGACGCGCGGCTCGCGCTTCTTCGCCGACACGCCGCCGGCCGAGATCGACAGCGAACACGTGCGGCGCTTGAAGCGCACGGGGTTGGTGATCTTCGGCCGTACCAACACCTGTGAACTGGGACTATCGCTCACCTGCGAACCGCAGTTGCACGGTCCAACGCGCAATCCGTGGGACGTGACGCGCATCTCCGGTGGCTCCAGCGGCGGCGCCGCTGCAGCGGTAGCCGCACGCATGTTGCCGATCGCGCACGCCTCCGATGGCTTCGGTTCGATCCGGGCACCCGCGGCGTGCTGCGGGTTGGTGGGCCTCAAGCCCACGCGCAACCGCAATACCTTCGCGCCCTTTGCCGGCGAAGGCCTCGGCGGCGTATCCACCGAACACGCGGTCACCCTGTCGATCCGCGATAGCGCGGCGTTGCTCGATGCCACCCGCGGTGCCGGTCCCGGCGATCCCTACGTAGCGCCACCGCCGCTGCGATCGTATCTGGAGGAAGTGGGCCGCGCGCCGGGCCGCTTGCGCATCGCCTGGACCACGAAAGCGCCAAACGGCGCGCCCGTGGCCCCCGAGTGTCTCGCGACCCTCGCGGATACGGTGCAGCTCTGCATCGACCTCGGGCATCAGGTCGAGGAGTGCAATCCCGAGATCGACGGTGCCGCCGTGGTCCCGACCTTCCTGACCCTCGCGGCAGCGAACACGGTGGTGAACCTCGCGAGCCACCCGACCGCGGGACGACCCGCGCGCGAAGGCGAGGTGGAACGCATCACGTGGCTCACGGCCCAGCGCGGCGAGAAGATCACCGCGCCCGACTACGTCCGCGCCACCCAGACAGCGCACCGGCTTGGCCGCCAGATGGCGGCGTTCCACACCGACTGGGACGTGCTGCTGACACCCGGCCTCGCGTCGCCGGCAGTCAAGCTCGGTTGGCTCGACATGATGCTGGACGACTTCGACGAATACTGGCGGCGCGTGTTCGACTTCTCGCCATTCACGGTGTGGTTCAATCTGACCGGACAGCCCGCGCTGATGCTGCCGATCGCGCAGAGCAAAGCGGGGCTGCCGCTCGCCGTCCAGTGTGTCGCACGCTACGGCGACGAAGCCACTCTGTTCCGCCTGGGCGCGCAGCTCGAAGCAGCGCGCCCCTGGTTCGGCCGCAAACCTGCGCTATGAGTGGATCTCGAAGTAGATGAGTGCGTGATCGGAGAAGCGTTCGATCCAGGCATCCTTGCCGGCATCGGTAGCTTCCTGCACCCAGCCCCGCACTGCCACGCTCGAGTCCGTCCCGTCGGGACGCTTGAAGGTCTTGAACTTGAGATTGCTCGACGCGAAGACGTGATCCAGGTTCGAGGGCTTCAACGATGATTTGCTGCCGTTGAACCAGGTGAGCTCGTGGGTCTTCGCCAGGCGCCGCATCGCCACTTTCGCGCGGTCCGCGTAGCGATCCCATTTGCCCAGTTCCAGCAACGGTTCGATCGAGCGGTCGAAGGGGTACTTCATGCCCATGGTGTTGAGGTCACCGACGAACAGGTAGCGCGACTTGCCCACCCCGCCTTCGGCCTTGTCCAGCGTTTCGCGGAAGTCGAGCGCGCGCTGCAGCATGTCGTCGCGCAACCCCATGCCGCGCGGATCGGTCCCGCTCGCGAGGTGCAGGAACAGCAGCCCGTAGTTCTGCTTGTTCTTCACGATCGTCACGAGCTGGCCGGGGCGCATGTGGGTGGTGCCCGAGCGGAATGCCACCTTCTGGGTGATGAAGGCAGTCAGCGTCTTGCGTACACCGACCAGGATTTCCTGGGTCTGCGGGCCCTCGGTGATCTGGAAGGTGTAGCTCGGCATCTGTACCACGAGCTGATCGAAGATGGTGGAGCCCTCCACTTCGAACAGGCCGAACACGTCAGGCTTCTGCGCATCGAGGAACTCCACGACCCGCTTCACCCGGGTCGGATCGTCCTTGAAGTGCTCCACGTTCCAGGAAGCGACGGAGAAGAGTTTGGCCATGGGAGGATCCTCGTGTGAAACTCGGGAGTGGCATGCTACGTCGGCCGTGGCTCGCATGTAACGCGGTCGCGAAGACGGTGCCGTACATCCGCTGCCCCGGCGATGCTGGGGTACCGTGGGGCGGCGGTGCTCGTAACTCGACAACTGCTTGCCCCCATCCCAACCTTCCCCCAACGCTGTTGGGGGAAGGGGTGTACTGCCTTGCGTCCCCGCCCCCGGCAACGCCGGTGCCGTACATCCCCTCCCCCGGCTGAAGCTCGTCGCCATCGACGATCCCTCCCGAACGTAGACTCCCTCTTTATTCCCGTCCCCAGCTCGATCGGGTGACGAACTCCAACACAACCCCACAAACCACCATGGCAAGACTCGCAAACAAGATCGCCCTGATCACCGGCGCCGGCAGCGGCATCGGTCTCGCCACTGCCGAACTCTTCGCCCGCGAAGACGCGAAAGTGGTCCTCGTCGGCCGCAACGAACAGGCGCTGACGGCCGCGGCAACCCGCATCGGCAACGAGCGCGCCGTCGCCGTGGCGGCAGACGTCTCCCGCCCCGAAGACAACATCCGCATGGTGCAGGCCGCCGTCGATCGCTTCGGCGGTCTGGACATCTTCATCGCAAATGCGGGCGTCGAAGGTGCGACAGCCACGATCGAGGAGTATCCCATCGAGGCATTCGACGAAGTGATGGCGATCAACGTCCGCGGCGTCTTCCTCGGTCTCAAGTACGCCATCCCCGCGCTGCGCCAGCGTGGCGGCGGCAGCATCGTGATCACCTCGTCCATCGGTGGCATCCGCGGCCGCGGACAACGCAACTCCGCCTACATCACCAGCAAGCACGCCGAGATCGGCCTGATGCGTACCGCCACCCTGGAATGCGCACCACACAATATCCGCGTGAACGCCGTGCTCCCCGGCCCCGTCGAGACCCGCATGATGCGCAACCTCGAACAGAGCCGCTCGCCGGACGATCCATCGAAGGCGCGCGCGGCACTCGTGAATGCCGCACCCATGAGACGTTACGGCGCTCCCGAGGAAATCGCCAACGTCATGCTGTTTCTCGCCTCCAACGAGGCGAGCCTGTGCACGGGTGGCGTCTACTCGGCCGACGGTGGGTTCTCGGCCGCATAGGCAGGCACTTTCGCGATTGCTCTATAGTTCGTTGTTGTGCCCCACGAGAAGGATGGAAGATGAACGACGCTGCCGTTGCCGCCCGCCTGCAACCCGAAGCCGAGTCGCGCTACGCCCGCCGGGCGCGCTACCACATCGCGGAAAACGGCTTTGCCTTCCAGTTCCCGCCCGTGCCCATCCGGCAGTTCCTGCGCGAACGCGACATCGCGTTCGACCCGCAGACACCGACACGCTCCATCGCGCTCGATGCGGCCGATGCCCTGGGCACGGACACGCCGGCCACCACGCCCACGATCCTGTGCCGCTACCTCAAGATCCGTACGGGCGAAACGCTGCGCACCAACTATGTTGCCTCGGGCGAAATCTTCTATGTGATGTCGGGCAGCGGCGAGAGCCGCAACGGCGACGACGTCATCTCATGGGTGGCCGGGGACGTATTCTGCTTTCCCGGTGGCGGTGAATCCGCGCATCGGGCGATCGGACAAGACGGTCTGCTGTTCTGCGTGACCAACGAACCGCTGCTGGCCTTCGAACGGCTGCGCGCCCCCGCCCCCGGCAGCGCTCGTGTTGAAGCCACGCATTGGCCTGCCTCGGTGATCGACGGTCATTTCGAGGCCGTGTGGCGCCGACCGATGACTGCCGACACCACCGGTTACTCGGTCCAGTTCACCAGCCACGCGCTGGCCCCGAGCATCAACACCATTCCTTCGGTGAACTGCTCCATCAACACGTTGGCGAGCGGCGCCGATCAACGCCCGCATCGGCACAACGGCGTGGCGGTGACGCTGGCCATCCAGGGTGAAGGCGTGCATTCGATCATCGACGGGCAAAAGATCGACTGGTCCACCGGTGCTGCACAGATCACTCCCGCCACGCTGATGCACTCGCACTACGCCCGCGGCGACAAACGCATGCGCTCGTTCGTGATCCAGGACGAAGGGCTGCATTTCTATACGCGCACGCCGGGGTTCAGTTTCGACTGAACGCCGGCGTTTCGTGCGCCAACTCAGCGATACACGGGTACGTTCAGCGCATACTCGACCCTCGCATCCAGCGTCTTGCGCTTGCCATCGACGATGATCATCGGCGGCACGCGCCCGGTGTAACGCACGACGTTGCGCGTGGCGGCGTCGAACTCGAAACGCAGCGGCGCTATCGCAAGACGCACCAGCACATTGGTCGGCTTCATGGAGAATGCCACGAGCCCATCCGTGGCGGACACGCGCTGCAACTCGAAACCGAAGGTTTCCTTCCGTGCCAGGACGATCATGCGGACCTTCACGGGGTTGCCGGTCATCAGTTCGTCCCAGTGCCGCAGCATCCAGCCGTGCAGCGACGGGCCGGTGACCACCGGATCGGTCACGTCTTCGCTGGCGGTGCTGATCTTGCCACCTTCGTCGAGGGTGTATTCAAGGTGGCCATTCGGGCCCACTTCAACAGTGCCGCTATAGCCCGCGATCTTGTGGATCGCTTCGAAGTGCCGCACGTCGTAGTCGGGCGTGAAGCGCGCTGATTCGATGACGACGGCCTCGCCACCTGCACCGTGCGTGATGTGCGACGCTTTCATTCCGCCATCGATCGTAGCGACGCGGCGCTCGTAATTGAACAGCGGAGCAGCATCTTTCGGAGACAGCGGATGCACATCGCCCCGGTAGATCAACGCACCTTCAGTTTCAGGTGCACGGGTCAGGGCTTCCAGGCGACCGGCACCTGCGCGATCCAGCGACGGGGTGGAGGAAGTCGTGCAGGCAGCGATTGCGGACAGCAGCCCGGCGGCAACGGCAGTGAGAGTCAGATTGCGCAGCATGGTGAGCTCCTTCAAGGGGTTGAGGTGGAACGATTGCCAGACACCGATCCGGCGTCCGGTTTCTCCGAATCCCCCGCCGTGAGTCCCCGGCAGGCAGCGATTCATCGATGGCCGCCACTCTAGGAATCCGCCCCTTCGGGAAAAAGCCGATACTCGCGAATGGACCATTGCTGCCGGTGAAATGATCGGGTCATGGATCAGCTGCGCTCGCTCCGGGTGTTCGTGAGGGTGATCGACGAAGGCAGCTTCGCCGGTGCGGCGCGCGCGCTCGATCTGGCGCCGGCGGTGGTGACCCGTGCAGTGGCCGAGCTCGAGGAGCACCTGGGCGCACGCCTGCTCCAGCGCACCACGCGACGGATGGCGCTCACCGAGACCGGCGAGACCTATCTGGAGCACGCCCGGCGCATCCTGCTGGAACTGGACGAAGCCGATGCAGCCGCGAGCACCGCCAGCACCGTGCCCGCAGGAATGGTGCGCGTGGTGGTCCCGCCGGCGTTCGCGGTGCATCAGCTCGCCAAGCATCTGCCGGCCTTCCGCAGCCGCTATCCGCAGGTGAGTCTGGAGCTGGCGGCCCCCGGACCGGTGGATGCCGTGGACGATGCCGCCGACGTTTCCATCCTGTCGATCGCCCAGCAGTCGCTGCAGGGCGACTTCGTTGCACGGCGACTCGCCTGCTCCCACTTCATCGCGTGTGCTGCTCCTGCCTATCTCGCGAGGCGCGGCCGTCCGAAACAACCGGCCGATCTCGCGCAGCACGATGGTGTGCTGCCCGCGGTGAAGGCAGTTCGCCACGAACTGACGTTGTTCCGGACCGACGGCACGGCCCGCACAGCCACCCTCCCCGCACCGACACCGGCGCTGTCGACGAGCCACATCGACACCATCTTCGCCGCCGCGATCGCTGGGCTGGGTATCGCGGCACTACCGTCGTTCGTGGCCGAGGACGCCTTGCGTGCCGGGGCGCTCGAACGCGTCCTGCCCGACTGGCGCGGGCTGACGCTCACGCTCTACGCGGCAATGCCCACGCGCAAGCACGTGCCCGCGCGTACGCGCGCTTTCGTCGACTTCCTGCTCGAGACCTTCGGCGGCAAGCCCGAGGATCCCTGGTTGACTTCCGTCCGCTGACCCGCGATCGAGGTCGGGCGGATCAGCCGAGCGATTCGAGCAAGGCTTTCGCGGCCACGAGATCGGCAGTCCCGAAGCCTTCGGTGAACTTGCCGTACGTAGCCGCCAACAGCTCGCGGCCTTCATCGGCCTGCGGCCCACCCTGCCGCAATCGGGCGAGACTGGTCGCAGCCCGCAGTTCCCAGGACAACGCCTGCTGCCGGCGCGACCATGTGAGGCTGTCCTGCAGACACGCCTCGGCGGCGCGCAGCTCATCCGCGCCTCCTCCGCGCAGCAGGAGATCGCCCTTGATGCGCAGCAACTCGGGCACACACCACCGCTCTTCCTGCCGCTCGGCCCGCTCCAGTGCCGCATCCACCGTCGCGAGGCCGCGCGTGATGTCGCCTTGTCCACCCAGCGCCTCGGCGAGCTCGCCCAGCAGACCGGTGTAGCGCAACGAGAAATTGATGCCCGGCAGACTCGCGAGGGCCTGGTCCAGCATCTGCACGCCGTCGGCGCGATTGCCGGTGCGAACCAGCAGCACGCCCTGGAAACACTGGCCTTCGGCCTGCCACGAAGCGAGCGCGTTGCGCGCGGAATGCTCCAGCAGCATCGCCACCATCCGGCCGGCCGTCGCGAGATCGCCGGCCAGCAGCGCCACCGGGCAGGCCTTCGCGAGCGCATTGCACAGCGAGAGGGCGTGTCCGAGACCCTGCGCCTCCTCGATGTTGGCCACGATGGTCCGCAACGCACGGTCCGGATAGCCGCGGATCCACAACACCTCGGCGAATGCCACCTGCGCCGTCACGCGCTGGTCGAACTGGAAGCGGATCAGGTGCGAGCGGCGTGCCGGTTCCAGGTAGGTCTCGAGCATGCGCTCGAAGTGCCGCTGCGCTCTTTCTTCCTCGCCCAGGAAGTGCAGCGACAATCCCAGCATGCGATCGCCGATGGGCCGGTCGGTCGCATTGCCATCGCGATCGGCCACGTCGCGGAACCGCTCGGCGAACGCGAGCGCTTCGCGGAAGACCGCGTTGTTCAGCCGGTCCACGCACAACCCCCACAACGCCCGAAGTTGATAGTCGGCGTCGCCCAGCGCTTCGGCGATCGCGAGTGCGCCGGAGAGTGCGGCACGCGTCTCGGGCACCGCACCCCGCGTGTACATGAGCGCCAGCCCGAGCGCGGCGTGCAACTGCATCGAGCGCTTGGCATCGACGTCCGCCACCCCGGTTCCGGCGGCGAGCGCGCGATCGACGCGCGCACGGCATTCCTCCATCATCGACAGGTGCATCCATAGCGGCACCGCCGCGGCCGTCAGCGCAATGCCGACACGCGCATCGCCCGGCGGCGTGAAGACCCAGTCCAGGGCCGCGCGGACGTTGTCGAGGTGCCTGCCGTAGGCGGCCAGCCAGTGGGTGGTAGACACCTGCTGCCGGTCGGCGGAGGCACGTTCGAACAGGTCGCGGTAATACTCCGCGTGGCGTCGAGCGAACACGTCGTGCTCGCCGGCGGACTGCAGCTTCTCCAGGGCATAGGCCCGGGTGGTCTCGAGCAGGCGGTACTGCGCGACTGCACCGCCCACATCCGCCACCACCAGCGACTTCGACACGAGGTTCACGATGCTGTCGACCACGTCCCCGGGGGACAGCTCGCCGCTGCCCACCACGTCGGTGGCGGCATCGAGCGCGAACGTCCCGGCGAAGATGGCGAGCCGGCGCAGCAGCACCCGCTCGGTCACGGGCAGCAGGTCGTGGCTCCAGTCGAGCGTGGCACGCAACGTCTGCTGGCGCGGCAGTGCGGTGCGACGGCCGTCCGTCAGCAGGCGGAACCGGTCATCCAGCCGCGCCGCCAGGCCTTCGACACCCAGCGCCGCGGCGCGCGCCGCCGCCAGCTCGATCGCGAGCGGAATGCCGTCCAGGCGCCGGCAGATCGCGGCCGCAATCGAGGGGTCGAACCGATCCGGGGTGAAATGCAGTTGCGCCGCGCGCGCACGGGCGACGAACAGTTGCACCGCGCCGTGGCGCATCACATCGTCGTCGCGACCCGCATCGCCTTCCGGGACGGCGAGCGGCGGTACCTGGAACACGCACTCGCCTTCGGCCCGCAGCGGCTCGCGGCTGGTGGCAATGACGCACGCGACCGGACTGGCGCGCAACAACGCCTCCACCATGGTGGCAGCCGCTTCGATCAGGTGCTCGCAGTTGTCCAGCACCAGCAGCACCTGCCGCGGCCCGAGCGCGGCGGCCACCCGCTCGGGAGTGACGGAACCGCCCGCGACCTGCACACCCAATGCGGTCGCGACCGTGACCGGAACCAATGCCGGGTCGGACACGGGTCCCAATTCGGCCAGCCACGCGCCATCGGCAAAGCGCGGCAGCAGTTGTCGCGCCACCTCGAGGCCGAGCCGCGTCTTGCCGATGCCGCCCGTGCCGCTCAGCGTGACCAGGCGTCGATCGGCGACGAGTGCCAGCACCTCGCGCACGTCCGCGTCGCGCCCGATGAGTTCCGAGTTCAACGCAGGCAGATTGGTGCGCACCGCGGCGCCGGCCGCCGGGCCCGATGGGACCATCGTCGGATGACCTACCTCGGGAGCCATGACCTCGACATCGGCCACGAAACGGTAACCGCGGCCGGAAATGGTCTTGAGGCTGTCGCGCTCGGAACCCAGTGCCTTGCGCAATGCCGAGACCTGCACCGAGAGGTTGATGTCCTCGACCACCAGCCCCGGCCAGACGCGCGCCAGCAGCTCGTCCTTCGAGACGAGTTCGCCGCGCCGCTCGATCAGCGCCAGCAGCAGGTCGAACGCACGATCGCCGATGCGCACCGGTGCGCCTTCGACGGTCAGCTCGCGACGCAGGGGACGCACTTCCGCGCGTCCGAACCGCAACACCGTCCTGGCCTCGTCGCTCACCGCTGCCTCATCTTCCACCTCGCTCGCAGAGCCCGCGGTCCGCAACGGATGCGGTCACGGGGCACCGGCCATCGCATTGCGGCACAGAGTGCGAATAACCGTGGGATGGTAGTGACACGCATGCTGCGCCGCAAGCACGGATCGATGACAGCCGACCTTGCATGCGTCATGGTCTTCACCGTGCGACACAGCGACTCGGTTAAGAAGGATTAGCGGGATTTAACTGTGCCGCGCAGAGGCTCTGGGGCAGCATCCCCCGCCATCACCCCGGGATGTCTCCCGGTACGGAGCCCGCCACCGGCATGGAACACGACGCAGCAACAGCGAACCCGCGAACGGTACCGAGTGCACCATCCCGGAGCACGTTGTCCTTCGGCCGCTTCACCGTGTTGCCGTCGCGGCGCGAGCTGTGCATGGACGACACTCCCGTCGACCTGGGAGCGCGGGCGTTCGACGTGCTGCTCGCGCTGGTGGAAGCCCGTGGCGCCGTGGTCACCAAGGACGAACTGATCGGACTGGTGTGGCCCGGTCGCGTGGTCGAGGAAAACAACCTGCAGGTGCAGATCGCCGCGGTGCGCAAGGCGTTGGCCGGCGACCGCGACCTCATCCGCACGGTGGCCGGCCGCGGCTACCAGTTTGGTGGCGACGTGCGGACTCGAACGGTGGAGGCGCCAGCGGCGGCGGCGCCCCGACCCGTGCTCACCAACCTGCCGGAACCGGTGTCGCCGTTGATCGGGCGGGATACGGAGTTGCACGAGATTCTCGCGCTGGCAGCGGATCGCCGGCTGGTGACGCTGACCGGGCCGGGCGGCATCGGCAAGACGCGGCTCGGCCTCGAAGCGGCCCGCGAACTCCTGGGGGCTTTCCGCGATGGCGTGTGGCTGGCGGAACTGGGCGGCCTCACCGATCCGGGGCAAGTCCCGTCCACGGTCGCATCGGCACTCGGACTGACCTTCGCCAGCGGCGCGCTGCCGCCGGAGCGCGTCGCGGCGGCGCTCGGCACAAAGCACATCCTGCTGATCCTCGACAATTGCGAACACGTGATCGAAGCGGCCGCCGCCATGACCGAGGCGGTGCTGCGAGCCAGCCCGCTCGCCTGCGTCCTGACCACCAGCCGCGAACCGCTGCGGGCGGAGGGCGAGTCGATCTACCGCGTGCCGTCGCTCGAAGTGCCGGCCGAGGAAACGCAAGATCGTGCCCATCTCCTCAAGACCGGTGCCGTGCGCCTCTTCATCGCGCGCACGCGGGCCGCCGAACCGCAGTTCTCCCCCGACGCCCGCATCGCCGCGATCGCCGCCATCTGCCGGCGACTCGACGGCATCCCGCTCGCCATCGAGCTGGCCGCAGCGCGGGCCGCCGCGCTCGGCATCGAAGGGCTGGCCGCACGGCTCGACGACCGCTTCCGCCTCCTCACCGGCGGGCAGCGCACGGCGCTGCCGCGGCACCAGACCTTGCGCGCGACGCTCGACTGGAGCTACGAGTTGCTGCCGGCCACCGAGCGCGTGGTGCTGCGTCGCCTGGCGGTCTTCGCGGGGGCGTTCACGCTCGAATCCGCGGCCGCCGTGGTCGCAACTGCCGACATCAATGCGGCGGACGTGGTCGACTACCTCGCGAACCTGGTGGCGAAGTCGCTCGTCACGGCGGACGTGGGCAGTGCAGCGGCGCAGTACCGGCTGCTCGACACCATGCGCGCCTACTCCCTGGAAAAGCTCGCGGAAAGTGGCGAGTTCGACCCGTTCGCGCGCCGGCACGCCGAGCACCACCGGGACCAGTTCGCACGGGCCAGTGCAGACTGGGTGCGGCAATCCACCCCGGCCTGGCTCACGAACTACGGGCGCCAGACCGACAATCTGCGTGTGGCCCTGGACTGGGCCTTCGGCGCGAACGGCGACACGGCGATCGGCGTGGCACTGACGGCCGCCGCCGCGCCGTTCTGGATGCGCCTGTCGCTGATGGAGGAATGCCGGTCGCGCGTCGAGCGGGCGTTGGCGAGCCTCGGCGTGGCCGCGGGCCAGGACACGCTGCAAGGCATGCAGCTGCACACCGCCCTCGGCCTCGCGCTCATGTACACCAAGGCGACGGTGGAAGCGAGCTACGCCGAACTGCGCAACGCGCTCGAGATCTCGCAACGCCTCGAGGACACCGATTTCCAGCTGCGCTCGCTGTGGGGGCTGTGCGTCAACCGCCTCAACAGCGGCCTGTTCCAGGAAGCGATGACGCTGGCGAACGAGTTCTGCACCGTGGCCGCGAGCGTGCCCGGACAACCGGACCTGCCGATCGGCGACCGCATGCTGGCGATGGCCTTGCACTACACCGGCGACCAGACCGCGGCGCGCTTTCACTTCGAGCGCATGCTGAACCGGCATTCCGCACCGGCCCATCGGTCGCACACGATCCGTTTCCTGCTCGATCAGCGCGTATCGGCGCGCGCCGTGCTCGCGGAGGTGCTGTGGTTGCAGGGCTTCCCGGACCAGGCGATGCGTGCCGTGGAGCACAACATCGCCGAAGCGTTCGAGGCCGACCATGCGCTGACACTCTGCAACGCGCTCGCCAAGGCGTGCCCGGTGGCGTTGTTCGTGGGCGACCTCGAAGCCGCCGAGCGGTATGTGACGATGCTGCAGGATCATGCGGCCCGCAACGCACTCGCCTCATGGCAGGCGGAGGCCCAGTGCTTTCGCAGCGTGCTCACGATCCGGAAGGTCGACGCCCCGCCGGCGGCCAACACCCTCGGTGCAGCGCTCGAGGAACTGCGCGAGATCCGTTTCGCCCTGCGCTACACCGAACTGCTGGGCGAACTGGCCGAGCTGCTCGGTCGCGCCGGCGCAGCCGTGCAGGGCCTCGCCGCCATCGACGAAGCCCTCCAGCGCACCGAGGCGAACGGCGAACGCTGGTGCCTGGCCGAGTTGCTGCGCATTCGCGGCGAACTGTTGCTGCTGCAGGACGACGCCACTGCCAAGCCGGCGGCCGAAGACCATTTCCTGCGCAGCCTCGAGTGCGCCCGCGAGCAGCGCGTGCTGGCGTGGGAACTGCGCGCCAGCATGAGCCTGGCGAGGTTATGGGGCGGCCAGCAGCGCAATCGCGAGGGCCACGAACAATTGGCGAAGGTGCTGGGCCGCTTCACGGAAGGCCACGGCAGCGCCGACCTCAGGGCTGCGGCCGATCTGCTGGAGGCATTGCAGTAGCCTCGAGCACGCGCCTTGCCGCCTGCAGGTCTGCGGTCTCGAAGCCCTCGGTGAACCGGCCGTAGACATCGGCCAGCTGCGCAAGGGCGCGGCTGGTACCGACTCGGTCCTGACGCACCTGCGCAAGACTGGTGGCACACCGCAGTTCGAAGGACAGGGCGCCCTGGCGACGCGCCCAGCGCAGGCCGGCCTCGAACTGCGCGATGGCTTCCGCGCGCGCACCGGGTCGCGCCTGCAGCAACAGCTCGCCCTTGATACGCAGCAACTCCGGCTTGCACCAGCGCTCGCCGGTGCGCTCGCCACCGGCGAGCGCCTCGTCGATCAATTCGAGCCCGCGCGCGGGATATCCTGCGCTGCCCAGACCCTGCGCGATATCGGCGAGAAAGGAGCCATCGCGGATCATGAAGCGCGACTCGCGCAACTCTTCGAAAGTCTCGCGCAGTGCAGGCAGCCCCACCACGAGGTCGCCCTGCTTCACCAGCAACAACGCGCGGTAGTAGCGGCTGCGCGTGTTCCACCTCGTCACCGCATGGCGTTCGGACAACTCGCAGAGGAGGTCGAGGTGGCGTTGCGCCAGCGCCAGATCCTGCACGAAGTACAGCGCCACCAGGCAGGCGGCCTCCAGCGAGTAGAGCCACGAGACGATGTGACCGACGCTGCGGGCGTATTCGACATTCTCGTTGGCCGTGCGCATGGCCTGATCCGGGAAGCCCTGCACCCACAGGATCTGCGCGAGCATGCGACGCGCGGTCACCGGCAGGTCGAGCTGGAAGCGGATGACGTGCGAACGATGCACCGGCGCCGCGTATTGCGCCAATGCGCGGTCGATGTGCGCGCGCGCCTGCGCCTGCTCGCCGAGGAAGAACAGCGACGTGCCCACCATGCGGTCGCCGACCACGGCATCGCCGTCATCGACCGAGCGCAACGCCACCGTGGAGAAACGGCGCGCCAGGTCCAGGGTCGCACGGCACTCGCCCCGCAACACGCGGAAGGTCCAGAGGGCCCAGAGCGCGCGGAGCTGATACTCGACATCATCCAGTTTCTCTGCGAGTTCCAGGGCGCGGTTCCAGGCAGCACCGCTTTCCTCCACCGAACTCCTGGCATAGTTGAGCGAGCCGCCGAGCGCCGAGTACAACTGCATTTCGTGACGCGGGTTGCGCTCCGTAGATTCGTTCATGCTGGCGAGCGCACGTTCCACCCAGGCGTGGCACTCCTCCATCATGGAAAGGTGCATCCACAGCGGCACGCTGGCCACGGTGAGCGCCACGCCGATCGCGCCATCGCCACCGGGTGAGAAGGCCCAGTCCAATGCCGCGCGCACGTTGCCGAGATGTCCGGCATACGCGGCCAGCCATTCGGCCGTCGGACGCGAATCCCATTCCGCCGCGGCGCCTTCGATCAGCTCGCGGAAGTACTCGGCGTGGCGGCGTGCAACTGCATCGAACTCCGCGTCTGCCGTCAGCTTTTCCAGAGCATAGGCGCGCGTGGTTTCGAGCAGGCGATAGGAAGAGGCCGGCCGACTGAGATCGGCACTCACCAGCGACTTCGCCACCAGGTTGGCCAGGCATTCCACCACCTCGGCCGCAGACATCTCAGCATCGGACACGACCGCTTCGACCGTCTCCAACCTGAACCCGCCCGCGAACACCCCGAGTCTGCGCAGCACCGTACGTTCGGTCGGAGCCAAGAGCTCGTAGCTCCAGTCGAGGGTCGCTCGCAACGTCTGATGCCGCGCGAGCGCGGTGCGATGCCCGCCGGCGAGCAGTTTGAAGCGGTCGTCGAGCCGGGCCGCCATCCCCTCCACACCCAGCGCCGGAACGCGCGCCGCGGCCAGCTCGATGGCCAAGGGAATGCCGTCCAGGCGCCGACTGATGCCGGCCGCGGCAGCCATGGCCCGTTCGTCGAGCAGCAGGCGCGGCTCGGCGGCAAGGGCGCGCGCCAGGAACAGGCGCAACGCGCCGGAGCGCATGAGCTCTTCGCGGTCTTCGGCACCCTCGCCCGGCACGGTCAGGGCCGGCACGACATAGCTTTGTTCGTCGGCGGTTCGCAGCGGCTCGCGGCTGGTCGCCATCAGGTGCGCACCCGGATTCACGCGCAGCACCACTTCCGCCATGCGCGCCGTCGCCTCGATCAGGTGCTCGCAGTTGTCGAGGATCAGCAACACCTGCCGCGATCCGAGCGCCGCGGCCACACGTTCGGCCGACGGCATCTCACCGGCCAGCTCCAGGCCGAGCGCGCGCGCGACCGTGACCGGGACGAGCTGCGGATCGGAGAGCGGACCCAGCTCCGCAAGCCACACGCCGTCGGCAAACTGCGGCAGCAGCACGCGCCCGCACTCGATGCTGAGGCTGGTCTTGCCGATGCCGCCCGCACCGCTCAAGGTGAGAAGGCGGTGCGTGGTGGCAAGCGCACAGATCGCCGCGACTTCGCTTTCACGCCCGATCAGCTCGGTCACGCGCATCGGCAGATTCGTGCGCGCGCCCACCTCCGCGCCGGACTCCGGGGCAGCACCCACGACGCGCAACGGGGTGAGCAACTGATAACCGTGCCCGGCGACGGTGCGCAACAGCTCGCGATCGGGCCCCAGCGCCTTGCGCACCGCCGCGATCTGCACCAGCAGATTGTTTTCCTCCACCACGCGCCCCGGCCAGACGCGGGCGATCAGCTCGTTCTTGCCGAGGACCGCCCCGTCGGCCTCCACCAGCGCCAGCAGCACGTCGAAGGCGCGGCCGCCCAGCTCGACGGGGATACCGTCGGCGAGCAGCTCGCGGCGCTGCGGATGCAGCTTGAAGCGGGCGAACTCGAAAACGCTTGAACGATTCACAGTCGGTCGGGGACCCAATCTCCGTGGAAGCCGAAGGGTACGCGCACGGGCAGTTCGATGACCGCCAACGGCTCGCCGGCGAAGTCCTGCGCCGACAGAATCACCACGTCGCTGGCGTTACGCTTCGCATCGTAGACGTAGGCCATGACGTAGCCATCGTCCTCCCCTGTCGCCCCACCGCGAGGCACGAACACCGGCTCGAGCGACGAGAACCCGGGGCCGAAGTCGTGCGTTTCCGTGCGTCCACTGCGTACGTCGTGTTTGTAGAGGGGTCCGGAGCTAACTTTGTCTCCCCACCAGTGCGCTGCGTAGGCGTAACGATAATCCTGTCCTCCGCGGCGGTCGTCGATGCGCGGAAACTCGCCACCATGATCGTCGAGCAGGCGCTCGGTAAGCCGACCGCTGGCGAGATCCAGAGTCCAACGCGCCAGGACCGGCGTGCCCTCGTTCGGGCCTCGCTTGTCATGGTCGTGCGTGCGCGGGTGGCGGATCACATCAACGATCACTTCGCCGCCTGCCGCCTCGTAGGCGTTGACGATATGGAAGACATAGCAGGATGGTGCCTCGAACCAGGTGAGACCGGCGAGATCGCCGTTGCGCGGAATGAGGCCGACGCGCGGGGTCTGCCGATCGTTCCAGAAGTACGGGAAGGTATGCCCCGGGACCCGTTCCGGCTGCAAGGTGACCGGCAGGTCGAGCACGACGACGAAGTTCCGCGTGAAGCCCACGTCGTGCACCATCGGCATGTGCGGCGCGGGAATGTCGGCCCGGGTCTCGGCGCGGCCGGCAGCATCCACTGCCACGTAGCGCAGCGTCGGCCGACCCGGCACATAGGTCATGGCGACGACCTCGCCCGTCAGCGGATCACGCTTGGGATGCGCGGTGAACCCGCCTTCCAGCGTACCGCCAAAGTCCGAGCGGGCAATACTCTCCAGGTTGTAGTCCAGCTCGATCGGCAGCTCCCCGGCTTCCACGATGGCGACGATACGGCCCCCGATCATCGTGACGTTGGTGTTCACGGACGTCTGCCCGGCGCCCGGCCCCGGAATCGGCGGCTTGCCCAAGGCCACGGCCGCGTCTGCGCTGACGGTGAAGCGGCTGCGATACCACTCCGCGCGACCGCCGCGCAGGCGCAAGCCGTGCACGAGGCCCGTCCCCGTGAACCAATGATAGAGCCCGCGATCCACCGGGCCGATCGGGCTCGGACCGATGCGCAAGAGCCTGCCTTGCAACTCATCCGGGATGCGACCGCGGACCTTGAGGTCGAAAGCGGTGGTCTCGCTCGTCATCGGCGCGAAGTTGCCGCTGAGGTAAGCGTTGTCGTCGGCGCCGTGCGAGGGAGCCAATCGTGCCGAAGAAGGTTCGGAAATACCGAGCTCGTGCGGGGTCAGCGATGCTGTGAGGGCGTTCATCGGGAAATCTCCTTTCATGGTGGCGGAATCAACGTGAGGGCGTTGTCTCGCACCGCTGCTGCCTCGTGCCAGGCCCGGCGCCGCGAGAGTGTCGACAGACACTCACGTTGGTCGCGTACGAACCGAGCGTGCATGCTGCCGATGCAGCAGCACAGTAGGAGGTCGCGGCCGGTTAATCCTTGCCGCGGTATAAATTGTTGTGAAAGCGCTCTTTTATGGCGCCCTGAATCGCGCCCAGTTCAGCGAGGTGACGGTGTGCATCCCTCTCCGTCCGCGAGAGGTTGGCGACGCCAACTTCTGCGAGGTGCAGGGTGGCTTCCCTCTCCCTCCGGGAGAGGTTGGCTGCGCCAACCTCTTCGAGGTGTAGGTGTGCATCCCTCTCCCTCCGGGAGAGGTTGGCTGCGCCAACCTCTTCGAGGTGTAGGTGTGCATCCCTCTCCCTCCGGGAGAGGGATAGAGGGTGAGGGGAAACCACCGCTCGCCCGTGCCACCACAGTTCACACCCTCGCGGCGCACCTCTGCCGTGCACTCCCAATGCACAGCGTGCCCCTCACTCCGGCCTGAGATTAAGCGCCCTGGCAAGCGACAAATTGAGCGAGATCTCCCGCGCCAACCTCGCGCGCACTTCCTCCACAGTCCCGTACACAGGATCCGCCCCCGTCGCCGAATACTGGGCTCGAACATCAGGCTCCTGCATGATCGCCGCAATCTCCCTATTCAACAGCGCAACCACCTTCTCGGGAACACCTGCCGGCCCCAGGAGATAGGTGGTGGCAATGAATTCACACACCGGGTAGCCCGCCTCCGTCAGAGTTGGCACGTCTGGAACCACAGGGTTGCGCTCCGCTCGTGCAACGGCCAACGCCCGAACCTTGCCGGCCTTGATCTGCGGCACCGCAATGGCGGTATAGAAGAAGCCTGCCATGACCTGCCCACCCAACACGTCGACCAGAGCGTCGGCTTCGCTCTTGTAGGGAACGAACAGCAGATCGATACCTGCGTTCTGACGAAATAGCTCTGCCGGGAGGTGGTTGGAACTCCCCAATCCAGCGTGCCCGAAACTGACCGAGCCGGGCTTGGCCTTGGCGAGGTCGACGAGTTCCTTCACCGTCCTGGCCGCGACGGAGGGGTGCACGACCAGGAACGGGGAGCCCGCGGCGAACATCGCGATTGGCGTGAAGGAAGTGACCGGATCGTATCCGGCCTCACGGTAGACGAGTGGACCGACCGGGAGCGCTGGGGTGTAGGTGGCCAGCAGGACGTAGCCGTCGGGTCTTGCAGCGGCAACTGCCTTCGTCCCGATGGTGGTTCCGGCGCCGGCTTTGTTCTCGACAACGAATCGTTGGCCGAGTCGCGCGGAGAGTCTTTCGGCGACGAGGCGGGTGCGGGCGTCGCCGGACCCGCCGGCGGTCGAGGGGAAGATGATGTGGACTGGCTTGGAGGGGTAGGCGTCGTCGGCGAAGGATGTGGGGACGGAGGACAGCAGCACCAATAGGGCTGCGAGGGTGCGACCTATCCACATTTCCACTCTCCTATCGAACATCGTCAATGAGCGGCTCAACCTAGTTGCGAGTCGCTCTCCGTATCTCCCCATTTGGAACGCATACCACTGCGGAACTGCGAGAGAACATCACGTACTACATAAGTCCCCGGCTGCAGCGGACCCGGACGCTCGAGCAGCGCGATGGCTTCCCCACGATTGCGCACACGCAGCTTCTGATAAATGGAAGAGATCAGAATACGAATCGTCCCTTCAGATAGACCGCACTCGCGGGCGATTTCCGCGTTGGTCTTTCTCTTCAGGAGCAGATCTACCACCTGCTTCTCAGCTTCCGTGAAACCTGGCGTCCACTCTGTGTTGTCCATTCGCATCTCTCGCCGCGCTAGCACGCAATGCGGCATTCTCCCCCCAATATGGCTGACGCATCCACGATGCGCGTCCAGATCATGAGATCGAGGCACAACCAAGGGTCAGACGTTGCCTGCGTACTCTCGCCGCCGTGGTTGGTGAAGTCGCCCTTTCACAAGTTTTTACAGCACGGCAACGACTCTTAACTTCGCGCCACCTATCGTGCGGATCACAGGCAAGGCGGCATTTCCCGCATGCCATTCACACAGGAGGTGCGTCATGATCCACTACGAAAACCATTGGGCCGTCGTGACCGGAGCGTCGTCCGGATTGGGTCGAGGGTTCGCCGCCCGACTCGCGGACCGGGGCATGTCCCTGGTGCTGACCGGCCGCAGCGAGGGTCGGCTCAAAGAGGCGGCGAACCAGATCCGCCGCGCTGCTCTGCAGATTCAAGTCGAGACGGTCGCCGCCGACCTCTCGACGCCATCCGGGGTATCCGCGCTGCTCGATCACGTCCGTGACCGTCCGATCGAGGTGTTGATCAACAACGCGGGGTTTGGCAGTTACGGGCCGTTTGCAGAGACCGACCCGGCCCGCGAGGCCGAGGAGGTGGCCGTGGATGTCAGTGCCGTGGTTGCCCTGGCTCATGCGCTGCTGCCTGGGATGATCGCCCGAGGCAGCGGAGGGATTCTCAACGTCGCGTCTACGATCGCGTTTCAACCGGCGCCCTATCAGGCGGTGTATGGGGCGAGCAAGGCTTTCGTGCTGTCGTTCAGCCAGGCGCTGTGGGCGGAGGCTTGTGGCGCAGGTGTGGCGGTGACTGCGCTGTGTCCGGGGCCCACACGCACTGGGTTCGTTGATGCGCTGGGGGTCGATGTTGGGCACACCGCTATCTATCGACAGCTCGGCGATCCGGAGCCTGTCATTGAGGCCGGGCTGCGGGCGCTCGACAAGGGCCGGGCCGTGGTCATCGCCGGACTGAGCAACAAGTTGCTCGCGGAATCTAGCCGGCTCGCGCCTCGCGAGTTGCTCACGCTGATGACCGCCCGGCTGCTTGGTCCGGCGAATTCAGCGTCCAAGCCACCGATCGTTGTCCGCAACGAGATCCTGATTCATGCGGCACCTGAACGCGTGTGGGACCTGTTGACTGACGTCGAACGCTGGCCGTTGTGGTATCGGGCTTGTCGGTGGGTTCGAGTGAGCGTTGCCCCCATCCAAACCTTCCCCCACCAGAGGTGGGGGAAGGGGCCAACACCTGCTCCCTCGGCTTCGTTGGGGAAGCAGTTGCCGTTGTGGTATCAGGCTTGCAAGTGGGTTCGGCGGAGCGTTGCCCCCATCCCAGCCTTCCCCCACCGAAGGTGGGGGAAGGAGTGCATGACCGGAGGTGGTGCCCTTCGCGGGGGCCCAGCCTTCCCTCAACAGAGTTCGGGGAATGAGTGTCGCGAGCAGGCATTGCCTGAAGCGACGCACGGTGCGGGCCGAGGGACGGCGTTTCAGTGGAAGGCTCACCCGGTCACACTGCAAAGCACCGTGACTGCCGCCGACCCGCCGCGCACGTTTGCTTTCGTCGCGGATACGCCGGGCATCCACGCCGAGCGCACGTTCATGCTGCGTCCTGCACCCGCTGGAGTCGGCACCGTCGTCGTGAGCTACGAAACCCAGGTCGGGTTCCTCGCGAGACTGGGGCGGCTGTACCTGGGCCGACGGTTGTACGCAGCCAATCAGGCGATGTTTGCCGATCTGGCTCGAGCGGCAGAACACAGTGGCGTGATGGAGGCGATACCCGCAGCGGGTTGACCGAGGACGACGTTCAACAGGACCACGGCCGGGTGCGCAGGTGCCCGGCTTCGCGTTTGCAACCAGAGTCGTTCCCGAATCGACGCGTGCCTTACGCCTTCAACTGATCTCCGATCGGCAGCTTGCGAATGCGCTTGCCGGTCGCCGCGTAGACCGCGTTCACGACGGCGGGGATCGCGGCCGACGTTCCTGGTTCACCGACGCCGCCGGGATGCTCTTGGCTCGGGACCAGATGCACGTCGATCGCCGGCGTCTCGTTGATGCGCATGACGCGGTAGTCGTGAAAATTGCTCTGCTGGACACGACCTTCGGCGATGCGCACTTCGCCCCATAGCGCAGCCGTCAGGCCGAACACGATGCCGCCTTCCATCTGCGCGACGACGATGTCCGGGTTCACGGTAAGCCCGCAGTCGACCGCGCACGTCATGCGCTTCACCTGCACGCCGCCCTCCTGGTCGACGGCCACATGCGCCACTTGCGCGATGTAGCTGCCAAATGCATGCAGCAGCGCGATGCCGCGTCCTTCGCCTTTCGGCAGAGCTTCTCCCCAACCGCTCTCGCGGGCGGCGAGATCGAGGACTGCACGCGCACGCGGGTCGCTCACCAGCCGACGGCGATATTCGAGCGGGTCGACGGCGGCCGCGGCGGCGAGTTCGTCGAGGAACCCTTCGACCACGAATCCGCCGCGGGTCGGCCCGACGCCGCGCCAGAACGCCGTGGGCACCCCGGGCGGCTCCTGGCGCACGAACTCCGCGCGGAAGTTCGGTAGGCGGTAGGGCGGTGCGACGGCCACTTCGACAGCATCGATGTCCACCCCCTTCACGGTCGCGACGATGCCGTCGTACCCGATCGCCTGGATCACCCGCAGGTTCTTCGGAAACAGATCGTTCGCGACCCGCTTGAGGATCGAAGACCCCGTCACCTTGTGGGTCCACGCGACCGGCATCCCTTGCGCATCGAGTCCGGCCGCGATGCGATCGTGATACGCGGGCCGGTACATGTCGTGTTGCAGATCTTCCTCCCGCGTCCAGACCACTTGCACGGGATGCGCCACCAGCCGGCCGACCCGCACGGCCTGTTCGATGAAGTCGACCTCCAGGCGCCTGCCGAAGCCGCCGCCCAGCAGATGGTTGTGCACGCGCACGGCTTCCTTCGGCAGACCGGTGACTTTCGCCACCGCGTTGAGCGCGAACGTGGGCACCTGGGTGCCGACCCAGATGTCGCACGTGTCCTTGCGCACGTGGACCGTGCAGTTGAGCGGCTCCATGGTGGCGTGCGCCAGCATCGGCTGCTGATAGACCGCGTCGATACGGCGTGCCGCGCTGGCCATCGCGGCGGACGGATCGCCCTCCTTGCGCGCCACGGCACCCGACTGCTCCGATGCGGTGGCGAGTTGCGCTTCGATCGCGGCGGACGTCAACGCGGCATTCGAACCGGTATCCCAGCGCAAGTCGAGCGCCGCCAAGCCTTGTTGCGCCGCCCACGTGTTGTCCGCCACGATGGCCACCGCATCGTCGAGCTTCACGATCTGGCGGACTCCGGGCACCACGAGCGCCTTGGTGTCAGCCACGCCGGTAATCCGTCCGCCGAACACCGGGCATTGCGCGATAACGGCAAATTTCATGTCCGGCAGCCGGACGTCGAGACCGTAGCGGGCCTCACCCGACACCTTGGCCGGGGTATCGAGCCGGGGCAGCGACTTGCCGATCAGCTTGAAGGACGGCGGGTCCTTCAGCGTGACTTTGCCCGGCACCGGAAGGCGCGAGGCGTCGTCCGCGAGTTCACCGTATGAGAGTGTGCGTCCCGATGCGGCGTGAACGACCTTGCCGTTCTCGGCGCGGCAGGTCGTCGCGTCCACCTTCCAGGTCGTAGCGGCCGCCGTGATCAGCATGGTGCGCGCCGTCGCACCGGCCCGTCGTAGTTGTTCCCAGTTGCCGCGGACCGAGGTCGAGCCGCCGGTTTCCTGGACGCCAAACAGCGGCTCCGCATAGCGCTCGTCGTCGGGCGGGGCGTGCTCCAGCAGGACTTGGGTGGGATCGACCTCGAGTTCTTCCGCGATCAGCATCGTCATCGCGGTGTACGTACCCTGCCCCATTTCGACCTTGTGCATGACGAGCGTCACGGTGCCGTCACTCGCTATGCGGATAAATGCATCCGGCGCGAATGCCGCAGCAACGTCGGGCGCGCCGCTCGGCGTCTTCGGCGAGCGCAGACCGAACGCGAGGAGCAGACCGCCGCCGGCTGCAGCGCCCGCAGTGATCCCGAGAAACTTCCGGCGCGTGATGGCTGGCCTCTTCGGCTGATGTGGGCTCGACGGGTTCATGGGGTTGTCTCCCGGGTGGATGGGCGTCGCCGGAACAATGGCATTGTTTGCGCAAGATCCGTAGGACGTGCGGGCGGCGTCTGGTATCTGCGTACGCAATTGTGTGCCTGTCGCGGCATCGGAGCGCATTCAGAGCGGGGTCTTGCATCTGAGCATCTGGGCCCCTGTCTCTCCATCGAGCGTCAGTAACACAATGCCGGCTTGTACTCTTGTCCTGACCCGGAGACACAAGGCCGGGCAGTCAAGCGATCGACAAAGCCGTTCTGGAAAGCACTTCTTTCAAGACCATGAAGGTGCGAATCTGTCGGACCCCTGGAAGATACAGAAGCTGCTCGGCATGAAGCCGGTTGTAGGTCTCGTTGTCCTTGGCTCGCACGAGCATGAAGTAGTCGACCTCGCCGGTGACAACGTGACACTCGAGGCATTGCGGAACCTTCTGAACCGCCTTCTCGAACTCCGCAAAGGACTCAGGAGTCGAGCGATCCAGGACCACGCCGATGAACACGAGTGTCCCTGCATCGAGCGCCCTGGGATCCAGTAGCGCCACGATGCGCCTGATGAGGCCGAGCGCCTTCAGCCGTTCTACCCTTCGCAAGCACGCCGGCGGACTCAGGTTCACTTTGTCAGCCAGCTTGACGTTCGAGACTGAAGCATCGATCTCGAGAGCCCTGAGGATGGCTCGATCGACACGATCCAGATCGACCGCTATTGGCGGCATCGGCTTCGTAGAGCGTGATTGCACTGTTGTTGCGCACATGTCTCCTCCCACGAAATTTCGCTCGATCTTGGCCCGACGGGTCGGCTTCGTATTGCATATTCGTCTCGACATTTGCAAGAACGGCTCTCGAGGTAGTTGCTACGATTTCTCCAGGCTCAATCGACCCATCGCGCTCGGAGTTTCCGGTCGGTGGGCGTGAGAGCTCCGCAACCTCATGGTCACCGCGATTGCACGTTTGGCTACCGAGGAATCCCCTTTCGGTCGGTAAACGACCGGTCAAACCTTGAAAGGAGAATGTGATGAAGTCGTTTCTCAAGCTCCCCGTCGCCGTCGGAGTCATCGGACTTACCGCTCTCGGGACTTCTGGCCCCGTTCATGCCGCCGCCGGCAGTGAGAAGGCCACCATCGTGCTGGTGCATGGCGCTTTCGCAGATGGCTCCTCCTGGAGCAAGGTCATTCCGAAACTGCAGGCTAAGGGCCTGAACGTCATCTCGGTCCAGAATCCGCTGACGTCGTTGGCCGACGATGTGGCAGCGACGCGTCGGGTGCTCGACATGCAAACAGGCCCCGTCGTGCTCGTTGGGCATTCATGGGGCGGCCTCGTGATCACCGACGTCGGTACCCACGAGCGCGTGAAGTCGCTGGTGTATGTCGCCTCGTTCGCGCCCTCGGAGGGACAGTCCATCACCGACATGACCAAGGACTATCCGCGCCCGAGCGGCCTGGATCACTTGATCGTGGACAAAGAGGGATTCATCACGATGTCCCCGGAAGGGATCTCCAAGCACTTCGCCCAGGACTTGCCGGAGGCGGAAACCCGATTGATGGCAGTTACTCAGGGCCCGATTCGGGGAGGGAACTTCGAGGAGAAAGTTACCGCGGCGGCATGGCGGGGCAAGCCGTCCTGGTTCGTGGTCAGCGAAAAGGATCTCATGATCCAGCCAGCACTCCAGAAGGCCAATGCCGAGCAGATCTCCGCGCGCGTCGTGAGCCTCCCCGCGAGCCACGTGCCGCAGCTGTCCAAGCCATCGCAAGTGGCGAACGCGATCATTGCGGCGGCTGAAGTGGCGGTAGGCCAGAAGCAGTAGTCCGTTGCGCACCCGTCCTCAATCTTTCGAAGGTTTAGTGGGGGAAGGGGCGTACACCGCCCCCCTCGGCTTCGCCGGGGGAGCACTTGCCGTTGTGGTATCGGCCTTGCGGGTGGGTTCGCCGGAGTGTTGCCCCCATCCCAACCTTCCCCCATCTTCGACGGGGGAAGGAGTGCCTCGAGCAGCCGTTTCCTGAAAGAAATGGGGTCTTCAACGCAAGCATTCATGTCCCCGATCGGCACCAGCGTCATGCCTTCTCAATACCGAGGTCGCCATCAACGGGATGAAACCTGTGCCTGGCGCAACAACGGCCGCAGCCGCAAGGCCGCCAATGCGCAAAGCACGAGTGCCCAGGCCAGCAGGCCGGCGCCGGTCACGAGCTGGTCGTCGATCAGGTAGTTCACGCACAGTTGTGCCTCGGCATCGCGGTACAGCAGCCCCGCGCTCGCCAGCATCCAGGCGGCGTTGCCGAGGAAGAAGGCCGCCACGACCGGTGACAACCGCTGGCGCCCCCAGGAGAGCAGCACGCCGGCCGCGATCCAGCTCGCGTACTTTCCGGTCGCGAACGCGGGCGAGAGCAGGGCCAGGTCCAGCGCGGCAGGGATCATCCAGAATGCGAACACGCAGGAAGCGGCGGTCGCACCGAACAGACCCTGCACGTCCAGGGACGCCAGTGTGCGTCGGGGTATCCACCGAGCGAGCCACCAGCCCAGGGCGAGCAGCAGCGGAAACTCCAGCAGCATGTGCAGGCTCATGCGGCTCTCGATGAATGCCAGCGGATTCATCGTCGCGCCGTTGCCAGGCGCTGCGCGGCCGCCACTGCAGAGGACCAGTCGGCGTAGTCGTAGATGCCGCGAACACGCCCGTCGACATCGATGACATGGATGGCGCCGTTGTGCACGAAGCCGCCCAGGCCGTCGGCGACCACGACGACACCCAGTTCGCGGAGTGCCCGCCGACCCTCGGACGCAAACACCGGTGCGGCGACAGTCCACCAGGCCGCGTCGGCGCGGAACCGACGCGCATAGGCGCCGAGCCTGGCGCGGTCGTCACGATCGGGGTCGATGGAGATGGACAGCAGCCCTACGTCCGCGCCGCCGGCGCGCCGCAGCGCCTCCTGGGCCTGGTGGAACTCGACGCCCAGGACCTGGCAAACGGATGCGCATTGGGTGTAGATGAAATCCACCAGGCGCACGCGGCCTGTCCCGACCTCGAAGCGCTGGTCGGCTGCATCGCGCAGCATGGTGGCAGGCAGGTGCAGCCGCCCCTCGCGTGCAGCCTCGCGGCGCAAGGCCTCGAACGTCCAGCGTTCGAAGCCGTCGGTCAAATTTGCCGCACCGACCAGAAAACCGGCGACCAGCAGCGCGCAGGCAGCCAGCGTCGGGACCAGAGCGACCTCCTTCACACCGCCAGGCAGTCCGCAGCCATCGACCCGACGGCGCCGTTCGACGCGCTCGAGCGAATCGCCTTCAGTCACGGGCCGGCAGTTCCTTCTCGCCCGCGAAAGGGGCGGTGCGGTCTTTGTGCGCCTCGCGCGCCCGGGCCACGGTCTCGACACTGACGGCCGAACTGCTGTTGCCCCACTGCGAACGCACGTAGCTCAGCAATGCAGCGATCTGTTCGTCACCGAGTTGGCTGCCGAAGGCGGGCATGACACCGTTGTAGGTGGCGCCCTTGACGATCAGTTCACCGGTCATGCCGTGCAGCAGAATGGCTGCTGCAGTGCTGTCCTTGCCGAGCACCCACTCGCTGCCCGCCAGCGGCGGGAAGACGCCGGGCAATCCCTGCCCGTTGGCCTGGTGGCAGGCCACGCAGAGCGATGCGAAGAGTGCCGCGCCATCGACCTTGCCGCTCTCCTTGGCGCCGGACAGCTCAGACGAATCGCGGCCGTCACCCCAATCGGATGGCGTCTCGATGTCGGAGCGGGTGATGTAGACGATGCAGAAGCCGAACACCAGCGCGACGAGCGCCAGCATGGGCCAGGGAACCGGACCGGTACCCTCGTACGGGTCGGGGTTCTCGCGTTCTTCCTGCGGGGAAATGTGGAATTCGCTCACGGGTGTTCCTTCAGCGTGACGCGGCGGCTGCGGGCTGAGGCTGCGCCTGCAAAACCGGATAGCCGTGGTCGAGTGCCTTCATGTAGGCCACCAGGTCCAGCGCTTCGTGGCTGGCCACGATGACCTTGCCCGGAGGCGCGAACCCGGAGGGCAGCATGACCTCCACATCGCCGGGATCGACCTTGTCCTTGGCCTCGAAGAGGTAGGGGTAACTCGGCATGATGCTGTCAGGCGCGTAGGCACGTGGCTGATAGAGGTGACCCAGGTGCCACTGCTCGCTCGGCTGGCGGGCGCCGATGTTGAAAAGATCCGGCCCGGTGCGCATGGTCCCGAGCAAGTGGGGCGTGTCGTAGGCATAGTCACCGGCCACACTGGCCCGGCCCCACCCACGCTCGGTGTCGGGTGCGAAGCTCCTGGCGCGCGGTTGCTGCGAGTGGCAGTAGACGCAACCGTTGGCGATGTAGACCTGACGCCCACGCAATTCGGCGCTGGTGTAAGGCTTGAGTCCCTCGAGCGGCGTCGCGTCGCGCACGGTCAGGTAGGGGATGACGACAAGCGCGCCGGTCGCGATGCTCAGCATGGTCATGCCCCCGGCAAGTAGTCTGGTCTCGCTGTGCATGATCAGAAGTTCCTCAACAGCGCAGGCTGAACACGGCCTGCCGAGCGACCGACAAGCAGCATGACGAAGTGGACGACGAAGATCACGTGGCCCACCGCCATCAGCGCACCGCCCACGCTGCGCCACTTGAGATACGGCGCCGTCAGCGTCACCGAATCCATGAAGGGCCGGCTCCCGTCCAACATGGCCTCACCCTGCAGCCAGCCGCCGATGGTCAGCGACACGAAGTAGATCGTGATGCCGATGGCCGCAAACCAGAAGTGAGCCGCGATCAGTCCGGGTGAAGGCCACTCGCGGCCCGATACCCGCGGCACGATGAAGTAGATCGCGCCGAAGAACACCATGGTCACGAACCCGTAGAGCCCCAGGTGGGCGTGGGCGACCGTGAAGTGCGTGAAGTGCGCGACGGCATTGACGATGCGCAGCGCCTCGAAACTGCCCTGGATGGAGCTGGCCGTGTACATCAGGCCGCCGAAGCCGATGAAGCGCAGCGTCGGCGAGGTACGCAGGGCATCGAGGTGGCCCTTCAGCGTCTGGTGCTGGTTCACCGTGAAGGCCAGCACGGGAATGATCATCATCATGCTCTGCACGATGGACAGCGAGATGAGCCAGCCGGGCACCGGACCGCCGATGAGGTGGTGGCCGCCCACCTGGCCATAGAAGAACGCGAGGCCCCAGAACCCCAGCAGCGACAGGTTGTAGCTCTGCACCGGCCGCCCGATGATCTTGGGCAGGAAGTAGTAGACCGACGCCAATGCGAGTGGCGTGTAGAAGAGGCCCAGCACGTTGTGGCCGAACCACCAGTTCATCGCGGCCTGCTGCACGCCTCGATGCAGTCCTGGCACGTTGGCCACCAGGAAGAGCACCGGAAACCAGAACAGGGCACAGCCCATGTACCAGACCGACACGTAAAGGTGCTCCACCCGGCGATGGACCAGCGTCAGCACTAGCGGCACGCCCACGAGCGCGCCGCCGATGACGAAGAGGATGTCGATCTGCCAGGGAATTTCGAGCCACTCCAGACCGTCGCTCAAGCCCACCGCGATCGCGCCCAGACCCGCGATCAGGGCCGCGTTCCACAGTGCCGCGCCGAGAAAGGCGAACGGCGCGCCGACCAACGGGGTCTTCAACAGGCGCGGGATCACGAAGAGCGCGATGCCGAGGCCGGCCATCGGTGCCCAGCCGTAGGCCACTGCATTCAGGTGAATGGTGCGGATGCGACCGAAGGTCAACCAGGGTTGGTGCGCGAGCCAGTCGGGTTCGTGCAAGCGGATGGAGGCCGTGAGGCCAGCGGCCGAAGCCACCAGCAGCCACGCGAACGCACAGCAGAAGAAGAAGAACACCAGGGGTGCCGTGGAGGCGTCGGCGCGGGCGCGATCGACCAGCTCGGCGTTGCCCAGCCCCAAGGCAGTGCCGGCGGCCGGGTCTTCACGGGTGCCGATCTCGCCCGGCGCGAAGATCACCTCGGCTGCCTTGGCACTCTTGTCGAACATGCTGCTGCGCTGCGACCAGATGAAGACCAGCAGTGCCGTGACCGACAGGACGAAGGCCGACAGAAGGATGGCAACGGTGCTCAATGCGTTCTCCGGTTGGATGCACGTTGCCGCGACGTTGGCACCGCCGGCACCGGACGCCATGCATCCACGGGCGACGGCCGGTATCTGCGTGCCAATTTGTGCGTCTGTCACGGATCCGGTCTCGAATCCACGCTGATTCGGGGTCCGTGGCGCCGGATCAGGTCTTCTGATTCGCCTTAACGAATCTGAAGCACCGGCGCGAGGCGGAGCGTGTCGGCGCGGCACTCGCGGCCGGTTGTGCCCCTGCAACCCCCCGTAGCACAAGGGTTTCCGGGTCGCGAGCGGCTTTTCCGGACGTCGCAGGAAATCTTAAAAATCCTGAGCCGCTCCCGTGGCCGAGAGCCGTGCAGGCGTCAAACACCTGAAACGCGGGGTGCCGCCCGTTCACAACGCTTCATATCTATTTAGTAGGCCGGATGCGGGCGGAGCGCCACGATGGTGTCGTCGCAACGGACCTCACCCACAGGGCACGGAGCGACGCCAGACCCCCGAGTTCAGGATCGATTCCATGGCCATGTGCCCGATGACGCAGACATTCCTCGACGAGTTGACAGCCGGCGCTTGCCCGCCCCTCTACACACTCACGCCCGACGGCGCACGCAAGACGCTCATCGCCATGCAGGACGTCCCGACGCCATCACCGCCCGCTGCGATCGAGGACCACACACTGCCCATCGGCCCCACGAACACGACACGCGTGCGCATCGTGCGCCCGGAAGGCAGCAGCGGCGCGCTACCGGTCGTGCTGTACTTTCACGGGGTGGGCTGGATGCTGGGCGATGCGGGAACCCACGATCGCCTGGTGCGCGAGATCGCCGACGGCACCGGCGCGGCCGTGGTGTTCATTGATTACGACCGCACGCCCGAGAGTCGCTACCCGGTCGCGATCGAGCAGTGCTACGCGACCTTGCTCCACGTCACCGAGCACGCGGATGCGCTCGGGCTGGATGCGAATCGCATTGCGATCGCAGGCGATGGAGCCGGCGGCAACCTCGTCGCCGCGGTTGCCCTGCTGGCGAAGGAACGCAGCGGGCCGCCGCTGCGCTGCCAGGTATTGATGTACCCCGTGACCGACGCGAATTTCGAAACGCACTCCTACAACGAGTACGCCGACGGCTACTGGCTCACGAAGAGCACCATGAAGTGGTTCTGGAACGCGTATCTGCCGGCGGAATCGCGCCGCAAGGATCGCCTCGCAGCACCCCTGCAAGCGACCCTCGATCAACTCGCCGACCTGCCGCCGGCGTTGATCGTCACGGCCGAGAACGACGTGGTGCGCGACGAGGGCGAAGCGTATGCCGCGCGCCTCGTGCAAGCGGGTGTCTCCGTTTCCGCCGTGCGCGTGCTCGGCACCATCCACGATTTCGTGCTGCTGAATGCGCTCGCCGACTCACCCGGCGCGCGCAGCGCGATCGCGTTGACCACCGCGACCCTGCGTCGCGCCCTGGCGCATTGACGCCCCACCCCGCTTCATCGTCCATCTTCCGACCGGAGGACCCGATCATGAACCTCGATCACCGCGATGCCCGCCCGCCGATTCCGCGGCTCCTGCTCACCGAAGCGCCGCCCGAGCTCGATGCTCCCGCAGGCACCCAGAGCGATGCCGCGAGTCGATTCGGCATCACACCCGCCTGGTCCTTCGCGCAGCACTCGGGCACCACGTTCCTCGAGGGCGTCCTGTTTCCGGGCCGACGCTTCCACCCCGAACCACCGCACGACACCGTGGTTCCGCTGGAAGCGCGTCAATCCGGCAGGCCGTCCAAGCAACCGCGTGGGCTCTCCCGCGGTGCTCGCACGCGCGCCCTCGAGTTCATGGAGCGCCACATCGGCGACGACGTGTGCCTCGACGACATCGCACGGGCCGCTTGCGTCAGCCGCTCGCATTTCGCGCGCCTGTTTCGCGTGAGCATGGGCGACAGCCCCATGGGCCACCTGCTGCACATGCGCATCGAACGGGCGAAGACACTGCTCGCGCAAAACGACCAGTCCATCTGCTCGATCGCCCTGTCGCTCGGCTTTTTCGATCAGAGCCATTTCTCGCGCACGTTCCGGCGCCTGGCGGGCGTGTCGCCCAGCGAGTTCGCGCGCACTTACTAGTTGCGCGTCGGGGAGCACCGCACGTTCCGCCGTGCCTCCGCGTGGGGCACATCGGTTTTGTGCGTTCCCATTGCATGGAAGCCATCGGGCGCCTCGGAACGCAGAGGACGCCAAGGCCCTTCGAATAGCACGGAGATACCGGGTGCAGCACTCCCGTGCAATTCATCCGAAGCGTGAGCAACGACACTGGTTGCGCACCGACGACATGAAGACTCCCTGCCGTGCCGCATGGGGGCAGGTGTAGCGAACCGATCCATCCACCGCAAGAAAGGAAACCGTCATGAAAGTCACCCACATCCTCACCCTCGCCGCCCTGGGCATCAGCGCCTCCGTCGTCGCCGACGACACGATCCGCTCCAAGGGCGAACCGGAGAAGTACGGCCGCGCCGCGGAGCAGGAGAACATCATCAAGTCCAAGGGACAACCGGAGAAATTCGGGCGCGCGGCCGACGACATGGCCAAACCGTCGAAGAAGGAGATCTACAAGCGCAACGCCGAGGGCGACACGATCAAGTCCAAGGGCGAGCCGGAGAAGTTCGGGCGCGCCGCCGACGACATGGCCCAACCGTCGAAGAAGACGATCTACAAGCGCAACGCCGAGGGCGACACGATCAAGTCGAAGGGCGAACCGGAAAAGTTCGGTCGCGCCGCCGACAAGGAGATCAAGTCGAAGGGCGAGCCGGAGAAGTTCGGTCGCGCCATCGCCGACAAGAGCGGCAGCTGATCCCGATCGCAACAGCGCAACGGGCCGACACCGGAAGGGTCGGCCCGTTTTCATTTTGGTCGGAGAACTGGAAGTGCAGTGTCGCGCTGCATGCGTCGCGCCGACGGCAGTGCTCTCGCGAAAAGCACGTCGATACACGTCCCGGCACGTTGATGCAATCGGCATTCGGACACGAGGAACAGAGTGATGACCGCAACGCCCGAGAACGGAATGTTCCGATTTCATCAACTTCACTCGAGGAGAGTTTCCATGACGAACGACCCAAGCTTCACCGACGCTCAAGCCGACGATTCCTTCGCCGTACCGGCGCGCCGCCGGATGCTGATGGGCAGCGCCGGCGTCATCGCCGCGGCGGGCCTCACCACGCTCGCCGAGGCCGCCACCGACAAGCCGACCAGCACCTCTTCCAAGCACATCCGGAGCAACCAGAACATGAACATGATCACAGTAAGAGACGGCACGCAGATCTACTACAAGGACTGGGGCAAGGGACAGCCCGTCGTGTTCAGCCACGGCTGGCCCTTGAGTTCCGATGCGTGGGAATCGCAGATGTTCTTTCTCGCATCGCACGGCTACCGCTGCATCGCGCACGATCGTCGCGGACACGGCCGCTCGAGCCAGCCGTGGAACGGCAACGACATGGACAACTATGCCGACGACCTGGCGGAGCTCATGGATGCGCTCGACCTGAAGGGCGCGACGATGATCGGTCACTCCACCGGGGGCGGCGAAGTGGCGCGCTACATCGGCCGGCACGGGACCAAGCGGGTGGCCAAGGCCGTTCTCATGGGTGCCGTGCCGCCGATCATGCTGAAGACGTCAGCCTATCCCGACGGCCTGCCGATGGAGGTGTTCGACGGCTTCCGCGCCGCCTATCTGGCCGATCGCTCGCAGTTCTTCTACGACGTCGCGGGCGGACCGTTCTTCGGTTTCAATCGTCCGGGCGCGAAGGTGTCGCAGGGTCTCATCAACTCCTGGTGGCGCCAGGGGATGCAGTGCGGCCACAAGAACGGCTACGACTGCATCAAGGCGTTCTCCGAAACGGACTTCACCGAGGATCTGAAGAGGTTCGACGTGCCGACGCTCATCGTGCATGGGGACGACGATCAGATCGTGCCGATCAAGAACTCGGCGCTGCTGTCGGCCAAGCTCGTGAAGAACTCGACCCTCAAGATCTACCCGGGCGGCACGCACAGCCTGGGCGACACCTCCAAGGACCAGTTGAACGCGGATCTGCTCGCGTTCCTCAAGGCGTAGAGGCACCTCGGTTGCGCTTCGGTACGCAACCGGCAGGTGCGTACCGAAGCGGTCTGCTTCGCGGTATTCCCCTGATTCCTCCAGGGGCAAGTTCCGCTATTCGACGTCCGATCGATGAGCGAAGATGCGTGTTCGCTTCGATCATCGTCGAGTGGGCACCCGTGAATTTCAACCGTGGGCGAAACCTTTTCGGCGATGGAGGTTCGTACCCGACGTCGTCACGTCGACGATCAACTACCCGAGAGGAAACCACCATGACATTCAAGAAATCCCTGTCGATCGCCACGCTCTGCGCCGCCGCTGCCTTCGCTGGCACCGCCGCCGCCCAGGACTCCAAGACCGTGCTGACTCTCGCCACCGCCAAGCAGATGGCCGAGGCGTGCGAAGCGAAATCCAAGGCCGAAGGCTGGAAGATGGTCATCGCCATCGTCGATGACGGCGGCAACCTCAAGTACTACTCGCGCATGGACGGCTCGTTCCTGATCAGCGTGAAGATCGCCCAGAGCAAGGCCGAGACGTCGGCCCGCGTGCCGGTGTCGACCCGCAAGCTCGGTGAAATCTCGCAGTCCGTGAAGGGCCTGGAACTGGTCCCCGGCGTCGCGATCTTCGCCGGCGGCCTGCCGATCTTCACCGCAGGCGGTGCCCACATCGGCGGCATCGGCGTGTCCGGCGGATCGGCCGATCAGGACGAGGTCTGCGCGCAGGCGAGCCTCGACGCCGTGAAGGGCGTGTTGAAGTAATTTTCGCTTTGATGCAGGGGTGACGGTCGCCGCCGTTGCGCAACGTGCGCTGGGCGGTGGACCAGGGCGCGCGGTTCGTCGGTAAGAGCTGCCCCCATCCCAACCTTCCCCCGCGGTGGCGGGGGAAGGGGTGTACGGCGAGGTACATCCTCTCCCGCGGCTGTGCCGGGGGAGCTGCCCCCATCCCAACCTTCCCCCGCAGTCGCGGGGGAAGGGGTGTACGGCGAAGTACATCCTCTCCCCCGGCTGTGCCGGGGGAATTGCCCCCATCCCAGCCTTCCCCCGCGGTTGCGGGGGAAGGGGCGTACGGCGAAGTACACCCCCTCCCCCGGCTATGCCGGGGGAGGGTTGGGGTGGGGGCAAGCACCCGCGCCAGTGCCGTTCGTTAACATGACGGCATTCGCCTCATCAATCAGACATCGATCGTGACCTCACCCTCCCCGCTCGCCCCGCTGCCGCTCCCCGCAACGATCCGTTCGCGCTTCATCCCCGACGTCAACGGGCTCACGATCCACATCCTCGAAGCAGGCCACGAAACACCAGGGCGCCCCCTCCTCCTGCTCCTGCACGGCTTTCCCGAACTCGCGTACAGCTGGCGCAAGGTCATGCCCGCGCTGGCAGCGGCGGGCTATCACGTGGTGGCACCCGACCAGCGCGGCTACGGGCGCACCACCGGCTGGGACAGCACCTACGACGGCGACCTGGGATCGTTCCGCATGTTGAACCTCCTGCGCGATACGGTGGGTCTGGTCGCCGCGCTAGGACACCGGTCGGTGGCCGCAGTCATCGGCCACGATTTCGGCTCGATCGTGGCGGCCTGGGCTGCCGTGGTCCGGCCGGACGTGTTTCCTGCCGTGGTCCTCATGAGCGCGCCGTTCGGCGGGACTCCGCAACTATCCCTCGGAGCATCACCTCCGGCACCATCCCGGACCATCCACGACGAACTCGCCGCCCTGGCGCGCCCGCGCAAGCACTACCAGTGGTACTACTCCACCCGCGAGGCCAACGACAACATGTGGCATTGCCCGCAAGGCGTGCACGATTTCCTGCGCGCCTATTACCACCACAAGAGTGCGGACTGGAAGCAGAACCAGCCTTATCGCCTGCAGTCCTGGAGTGCTGCCGAACTCGCGAAGCTGCCCACGTACTACGTGATGGATCTCGCGCAGAACATGGCGCAGACCGTGGCAACCGAAATGCCCTCTCCAGCCGAGATCGCGGCCTGCCGGTGGCTGCCCGACTCGGAACTGAGCGTCTACAGCGGTGAATACGGCCGCAACGGATTCCAGGGCGGCCTGCAGTGGTATCGCTGCATGACTTCGCCCAAATACATCGCCGAGCTGCAGCTCTTCGGCGGTCGTACGATCGACGTGCCTTCCATGTTCATCGCCGGAAAGAGTGACTGGGGCGTGTATCAGAAACCGGGCGACTTCGAACGCATGCAGGGAACCTCCTGCACCCGCATGCAGGAATGCCATCTGCTCGACGGGGCGGGTCACTGGGTGCAGCAAGAGCAGCCGGAAGCCACTGCCCGGCTGCTGCTCGACTTTCTGCGCCGGCACGCCGCACAGCCCTGAGCCAGCCGGCCTCGGCCCGGCCGCACGAACGCACGCCTAGTAACTTGCATAATGCAAGTTACTAGGCTATCGTGCGAGCATGCGACACAAGAACCTCGGCAAGATGCAGTGCCCCATCGCCCGCGGCCTCGAGCGCGTGGGCGAGTGGTGGAGCATCCTCATCATCCGCGATGCGCTGCACGGGCTGACGCGCTTCGACCAGTTCCAGGAAAGCCTCGGGATCGCGCCGAACATGCTCACGCGCCGCCTCGGTGCTCTGGTCAAGGCCGGCATGCTCGAGCGGCGGCGTTACAGCGATCGGCCGCCGCGCTACGAATACGTGCTGACCGAGCGCGGTCGCGATTTCCGTTCGGTGATCATCGCCATGACGGCCTGGGGCAATCGGCACTTCGCACCCGAAGGTACCAGCGTGATGCTGCTCAATGCACGCACTGGCAAGCCGGCTGATCCCGTGTTCGTTGATCGCAACAGCAAACGCCCGCTCACCGACACCGAATTCCTGGTCGCCCCCGGCCCCGCCGCGACCGCGCGCACCAGCACCAAGCTCGCCATGAGCGACTGGGGTGCGGCGCGCCGGTTGCCCGCCCGCCGCAGCGCCAAGGTCAGCACCGCATCGTGAGCACCCTGGCCGCCACCGCGGCGGACCGCGCCGCAATGAGTCCGCGCACTCGCCTGCTGCTGGAAGGGCGGATCGTACCGACCCTGCTCCTGCTCGCGTGGCCGAACATCCTGGTCATGCTGGCGCAAGCCTCCACCGGTCTGGTGGAAACCTGGTTCGTGTCGCGCCTCGGCACCGACGCCCTGGCCGGCATGGCGCTGGTGTTCCCCGGCTACATGATGATGCAGATGCTCTCCGCCGGAGCGGTCGGCGGTGGCATTTCGTCGGCCATCGCGCGCGCCCTCGGTGGCGGTCGGCGCACGGATGCCGATGCGCTGGTCTTGCACGCGATCGTCATCAACGGCCTGCTCGGACTGTTGTTCACGGTCCTGGTGCTCGCATTCGGGCGGCCTTTGTACGCGGCGATGGGCGGCACCGGCGGCTCTCTGGATGCTGCGCTCGAGTACTCGAACGTCGTGTTCGCGTTTGCCTGGCTGATGTGGCTCATGAATGCACTCGCGAGCGTGCTGCGCGGCACCGGCAACATGCTGGTGCCGTCGGTCGCCATCTGCGTGGGCTTCGTGCTGTTGGTGCCGCTGTCGCCCTTGCTCATCTTCGGCTGGGGTGCGGTGCCGGCCATGGGCATCGCGGGCGGCGGCTACGCCGTGGTGATCACCCTCGCCCTCAGCACGGCCATCATGGCGTGGTACCTGTGGTCCGGACGGGCCGTGGTGAGGCCGCGCCTGTGCCGATTGCACTCGGCGTTCTTCGTCGACATCCTGCGCGTGGGCGCCGTCGGTTCCGTCAGCACGCTGCAGACCACGCTCGTGTTCGTGCTCACGACGGCACTCGTCGGCGCGGCGGTCGGACCCGAAGCGGTCGCCGGCTACGGCACCGCTTCACGCCTCGAGTATCTGTTGATCCCGCTGGTGTTCGGCCTCGGCGCACCGCTGGTCGCACTGGTCGGCACCAACATCGGTGCCGGACAACGCGAGCGCGCGCTGCGCATCGCCTTGACCGGTGGTGCCATCGCTTTCGTCGCGACCGAGGCCGTGGGCCTTGCCGCTGCGATCTGGCCGCACGCATGGCTGGAACTGTTCGATCGCGATCCGCTGATGATCGAGACCGGCGCCGCATACCTGCGCTTCGTGGGGCCGACGTTCGGATTCTTCGGCCTCGGGCTGGCACTCTACTTCGCGTCGCAAGGTGCCGGGCGCCTCGCATGGCCGCTGCTGAGCGGCTTCCTGCGGCTCGTCGTCGCGATCGGCGGCGGCTGGCTCGCCCTGCGCCTGACTGGCTCCCTGCATGCACTCTTCGCTGCACTGGCGGTGGCACTGGTGATCTACGGTGCCTCGCTCACCCTGGCCATCCGCTCCGGCGTATGGTTCGATCGTCGCTGAATTCACCCTGTCACTGCAATGAACGCCGCTTCCTCCAAAGCTCACGCCACCTGGCCACTGGTCATCACCGCAGCACTCATCCTGATGATCACCATGGGCAGCCGCCAGACGCTGGGGCTGTTCATGTCGCCGCTCAACACTTCCACCGGCATGGGCATCGTATCGATCAGCCTCGCCTTCGCCATCGGCCAGTTCGTGTGGGGCGCCTCGCAGCCGATCTTCGGCGCGGTGGCGGATCGCTACGGCCCCGGTCGGGTGATCGTGTTCGGCGGACTGCTGCTGGCACTGGGCTGGGCGCTGACACCGCTCGTGAACAACCAGTGGATGCTGATCGTCACCATGGGTGTCATCGCGTCCGCCGGTGCGGGCGCGGGCAGCTTCTCGATCCTGATCGGCGCGACCGCCGGGCGCCTGCCACCGGAGCGGCGCGCGTTCACGGCCGGCTTCATCAACGCCGGCGGCAGCTTCGGCCAGTTCGTGTTCGCGCCGCTGGTACAGGGGTTGATCGCCGGGTTCGGTTGGGTCGTCGCCATGTTCGCGATGGCATTGAGCGCACTGGTGACGCTACCCATGGCGTGGGTCATGCGCCGCAAACCGGTGCCGGCCGCGGCGAAAGCCGCCGCCAAGGACGACATGGGGCTGCGTGCTCAGTTGCGCATCGCCTTGCGCGACAAGAGCTACTGGTATCTGCACGCGGGGTTCTTCACGTGCGGCTTTCACATCGCGTTTCTCGTGACGCACCTGCCGGGAGAAGTGGGGCTGTGCGGGCTTTCGGCCGGCGTGGCGGCCACATCGCTCGCGATCATCGGCCTCGCGAACATCGCCGGCAGTCTCGGTGCGGGCGCCCTCGGCAACGTGTTCCGGATGAAATGGCTGCTGGTCTGGCTCTACGCGTCGCGGGCCGTCGCCATCGGCCTCTACCTCGCTGCGCCGAAGACACCGATGACGTTCTACGTGTTCGCAGCCGTGCTCGGTGTCACCTGGCTCTCCACGGTCCCGCCGACTGCGGGGCTGGTGGGCAAGCTGTTCGGCATGCGCTATCTCGCCACGCTGTTCGGCCTGACGCTGCTCTCGCACCAGATCGGCGGCTTCTTCGGCGCGTGGCTGGGCGGCATCGCGCTCGCCGGCACCGGCAGCTATGCGTGGATGTGGTACGCCGACATGGTGCTCGCCCTGATGGCCGCGGTGGTGAACCTGCCGATCAAGGAAGCCCCGCTGGGCGCACCACGGGCCGCTGCGGCCTGAGCACGCGCTGCCAGACAACTTTCCACTACCTCGTCGAGGACTCGTCATGGGCAAACCCGTCGCCATCGTCTTCGGAGTCGGCGCCGAGCGCGGTCTCGGCGCGGCGCTGTGTCGCCGGTTCGCGGCCGGAGGGCACCACGTCCTGGTGTCGGGGCGAACCCCCGCGAAGCTCGAACAGGTGGTGCGCACCATCGAGACCGCCGGTGGCACTGCCGCGGCGCTACCCGCCGACATCACTCAGGAATCCGACGTCATCGCGGCCTTCGATCGCGCGATGGCGCCCGGCACCGGCCTCGATCCGGTGGATCTGGTGGCCTACAACGCCGGCAACAATCAGCACATCGACTTTCGCGCACTGACTGCGGAACAGTTCGAGAACTTCTGGCGGGTGGGCTGCTACGGCGGTTTCCTGGCCGGCCGCGAAGCGGCGCGTCGCATGGTCCCGCTCGGGCGCGGCACGATCCTCTTCACCGGTGCTTCCGGAAGCCTGCGCGGCAAACCGGGCTACGCCCACTTCGCGGCAGCGAAAGCAGGCCTGCGGATGCTCGCCCAGAGCATGGCGCGCGAGTACGGCCCGCAAGGGATCCACGTTGCCCACGTCGTGATCGATGGCGGCATCGACGGCGATCGCCTGCGCCGGCTGCGCCCCGCCATCGTTGCCGAACGCGGCGACGACGGCTTGCTCGGCATCGATGCGATCGCGGACACCTATTGGCACTTGTACGGTCAGCACCGATCCGCGTGGGCGCAGGAAGTTGACCTGCGACCGTTCAAGGAGAGTTTCTGACGCAGCCCCCATCCCGACCTTCCCCCACCGAAGGTGGGCTTCGCCGGGGGAGGGTTGGGGTGGGGGCGCTGTTCTATCGATGCACGCCGCCCACCGCAGCCGGCACGTCGAACTCGCGCCGGCACACCTCGGCAAGCCGCGCCAGGCCGTTGCGCATCGTTGGTTCATCCGGATGCGCAAAGCAGACCCGCAGCCAGGATCGGCCGGCGTCACCGTCGGTCATCCACTCGGCACCCGGATTGATCGCAACACCGGCCTGCAGGGCCACCTGTGCGAGGCGTGTCGTGTCCACCGGCTGCGGCAGCGCCATCCACAGGAAGATGCCGCCGGTCGGATCCGCGAACGTCGCCGCTGCGCCGAAGCTGTCGCGTATCGCCGCCATGAGAATCTCGACCTTGCGTCGCAGCGTCGCGCGCAATGCTTTCACGTGCGAGTCGAAATGCGTCGCGCAGTATTCGGCCAGCACCATCTGCTCCAGGGCGCCGGTGCCGCCATCGGTCTTCAGGGCGAGGATACGGCCCATCAGCGGCCAACCGGCGACCAGATAGCCGATGCGCAGAGCCGGCGCGATCGTCTTCGAGAACGACCCGATGTGGACGACCCGATCGCCGCCCGGCATGCCGCGTAGCGCCTGCGGACGCACGCCGTCCCACGTCAGGTCGGCGTAGCACTCGTCCTCGAAGATCGGCACGCCGTAGCGTGCGGAAAGTTCGAGCAGCTGGGCGCGCCGCTCGGTGCTCATGACGGTCGCGGTGGGGTTCTGCACCGTGGGAATGGTATAGATGAACTTCGGCCGGATCCCGCGGCGCGCCAGATCCGCCAATGCCGCATCGAGCGCATCGATGCGCATGCCGCCGGAATCGAGCGGAACGCCGACGATGTTGGCGCCGCGGCGCTTCAACCGCGAGAGGGTGCCGGCGTAGTTCATGTCCTCCACGACCACCGTATCGCCAGGTGCGAGGAAGACGTCGTTCACCAGGTCGAGCCCCTGCAACGAACCGGACGTGATCAGGACTTCGTCGGGCGTGCAGCGGATGCCGGCATCGCGCGCCAGCTTGCGGACGATGAACTCGCGCAGCGGCAGGTAACCGAGCGGGCCGCTCGCCAGGCCATAGGTCGACAGCGTCGGGCCTTCGCGCTGCAGCACGCGTGTCGCCGCCTCGATCAGCCCGTCGACGGGAACACTGGCGGCATCGTTGTGGCCACCGACGAGATTGAACTCGGGAAAACCGGTCCACCGCGCGGCGGCCGGCGGCAAGTCGGCGCGCATCAGGGACTCGACGTCGAACGCTCCGGCCACGGTCTCGCGCGGGGGGCTCATGCTAGTCGAGGACATGGGAGAGCAGCCCGTCGGCCAGTTTCGGCTCGAACCAGGTGGACTTGGGAGGCATCACCTGCCCCGAATCGGCAACCGCCATGAGATCCTCCATGTGCGTCGGATGCATGGCGATCGCGCACGCCATCTCGCCGCTGTTCACGCGTCGTTCGAGCTCCGGCAGGCCGCGAATGCCGCCGATGAAATCGATGCGCGGATCGCGCCGCGGATCGGTGATGTTCAGTACCGGCGCCAGCAACCGGTCCGCGAGCAGGCTTACATCGAGGCGTGCGACCGGATCGGCCGGCACGAACTCGGGTCGGACCACCAGCCGATGCCACTGCCCTGCGATGTACAGACCGAACTCATGCGGTTGGGCAGGCTGCACCGGCACGGCGCTCGCCTCGACGGCGAAGCGCTGCCGCACGGCAGCGAGAAACGCGACGGGCGTGAGCCCGTTCAGGTCCTTCACCACACGGTGGTAGGGCAGGATCTGCATGCGGTGATGGGGAAACGCCACCGCGAGGAAATACTCGTGACCGGCGGTGGCATCGCTGGTGCGGCGTGCGGCGGCAACGCGCGATGCTGCTGCGGACCGGTGGTGACCATCCGCGATATAGAGCGCCGGCAGCCGTTCGAACGCGTTCGTGATCACTTCGATGCTCGCGCCATCGGCGATGTCCCAGAGCTCGTGGCGCACACCGGTGTCGGCGATGATGTCGAGCGCCGGCGCGCTGCCGGTGATCGCTGCAAGCAGTGCGTCGATCTCCGGTGCTGCAGGGTACGCCAGCAACACCGGCCCGGTCTGGGCGTTCAGGGCTTCGATCTGCTGCACGCGATCGTCTTCCTTGTCCGGCCGCGTGAACTCGTGCTTGCGCACACGATTCGCATCGTAGGCGGCGACCGATGCCGCCAGCGCGATACCAGCCTGCACGTGCGTGCCCATGGTCATGCGCCAGGCGTAGTACGCCGGTTTGCGATCGCGCGTGAGCACACCCTGGTCGCGCAGCCGCTTCAGGTTCTCCGCCCCTTTCCGGTAGACCTCGGGCGCATGCGGGTCCAAGCCCTCCGGCAGATCGATTTCCGGCTTCGAGATGTGCAGGAAGCTCACGGGCTTGCCGGCCACGCGCGCACGGGCTTCGGCCGATGTCAGGACGTCGTACGGCGGCGCAGCCACTTCGGCGGCGAACCGTGTGGCGGGACGAAGTGCCGCAAAAGGGCGAATCAGCGGGGCCATGAGCAAACAATGCGGGCGAAAGGCGCGATTCTACGGAATCCCGGTGCCGTCAGTCCGGCCATTTCCGCAACTTTTTCATGGGTATTCCCACGGCTGCCTCCGCGCCATTTTCTCAAGCCGACGCAGGGGGAGCCGTTACTGCCCCAGAGCGCCTTCGCCCCAGCGCCTGCCGGATGCGCTGCACCACAACATGCTTTCCGATACTTCCTACCTCAGCCCCTCCTACGACCCCTGGGTCGTCTGCGCCTCGATCGCCCTCGCGATCTTCGCCTCGTATGTCGCACTCGACCTCGCCAAGCGGGTGCGCACCCCGGATCGCGCCGTGGTCTTCGGGTGGTGGACCGGCGGTTCCATTGCGCTGGGCACCGGCATCTGGGCCATGCACTTCGTCGGCATGTTCGCGTTCCAGCTGCCGCTTGCGGTCGGCTATGACCGCATCCTGACGTTCGTGTCGTGGCTCGCGGCCGTGGCCGTCTCGGGCATGGCACTGCGCGTGGCGAGCCGCGAAACCCTGGCTTTGCGCGATCTCGGCTTCGCTGCCGTGGCCATGGCTTTGGGCATCTGCGCCATGCACTACATCGGCATGCTCGCGATGGTGATGACACCGGCGATCGTCTGGAATCCCTGGATGGTGGCATTGTCCGCAGCCATCGCCGCGGCGGCCTCGGCCGTGGCGCTCACGATCTTCTTCTGGCTGCGCCGCGTGAGCGGCATGCACGCCATCGCCTGGCAAGTGGTGGCGGCGACCGTGATGGGTATCGCGATCTGCGGGATGCACTACACGGGCATGGCTGCGGCGCATTTTCCTACCGGTTCCATCTGCCTGACGGCCAATGGCCTGCGCGGCGACAGCCTTGGCATGCTGGTGCTGGTGGGCGCCGGCGCGCTGATGGTCATGACGATGTTCACATCGGCTCTCGATGCACGCATGCAGAGCCAGACAGCGCGTCTCGCCCGGTCGTTGCAGGTGGCCAACGACGAACTGAAGCACTCGGCGTTCCGCGACCCGCTCACCGGTCTGTGCAACCGCCTCGTGCTGGAAGATCGCCTCGACCATGCCGTCGTGCGAGCCGAGCGCCACGGCGGCAGGATCGCCGTCCTGTTCGTGGACCTCGATGGCTTCAAGCCGATCAACGACTCGTTCGGCCATACGGCCGGCGACACCGTGTTGCAGGAAGTCGCTGCGCGCCTCCGGGCCCTGACACGCGAGGGGGATACCGTCGCACGCATCGGCGGCGACGAGTTCGTGCTGTTGCTCGAAGACGCGCCCGACGAGACCTTCGCCGAGGTGATCGCGCGCCGGACGCTCACGATGCTGGGCCGGCCCTTCGCTCTGGAAGGCCGCGAAGTGCAGTTGTCCTGCTCCATCGGCGTCTCGATGGCGCCGGATCACGGATCGCCGGACAAGCTGATCCACCGCGCCGATGCCGCGATGTACATGGCGAAGCACGCGGGCGGTGCCACGTACGTGGTGTGGGCACCTCGCATGGACGTCGATGTACGCGGCCAGGTCGATCTGCAGAGCGAACTGCGACTCGCGATCGAGCGCGGCGAGCTCGAGCTGTATTTCCAGCCGAAGATCGGGAGCCGGTCGGGACGCATCACCGGCGCCGAAGCGCTGTTGCGCTGGCACCATCCGGTGCGCGGCATGGTGAGCCCCGCCATCTTCGTGCCGCTCGCGGAGCGCTTCGGCTTGATCGGCTCGCTCGGGCACTGGGTTCTGGACAATGCCTGCCGCCAGATCCGCCAGTGGCAGGATGCCGGCACGACGCTGCCCGTAGCGGTCAATCTCTCGGTGCATCAACTACGCCGCGACGACCTGGTGCCGCGCATCCGCCACGCGCTCGAGGATCACCGCATCGATCCCAAGCTGCTCACCTTCGAGATCACCGAATCGGCGGCCATGGAAGACACGCAGACGACCATGCGATCGTTTGCGGAATTGTCGGCACTCGGGGTGTCGCTCGCGATCGACGATTTCGGCACCGGCTACTCGAGCCTCGCCTACCTGCGGCGCTTGCCCGCGACCCAGCTCAAGATCGATCGCAGTTTCGTCCACGACCTCGACCAGAGCGTCGATGCGCTCGCCGTGGTGAAGGCGGTGGTGAGCCTCGCGCACGCACTCGGGCTCGAGGTGGTCGCCGAAGGTGTCGAGACCGAGCATCAGCGCGACGTGCTGGTCCAGCTGCAATGCGAACAGCTGCAGGGCTTTCTCTTTGCCCGACCGATGCCGGCATCCGACCTGCTGCGGTGGATCCAGGAAAGGCATGCGCAGCAGCCGGCGGCCGTCGCGCGAGTGTCGGCGGCTTAGGCATCCCGGTCTACGCGCGCGGGGGCGTCGATGCACGGCGCGCGAACGTACACAACCGGTAGCCGTCGCGCAACGACGGCAGCAGGTACCGGATCACGAAGGCCGGTACGCGAACGCGCTTCAGTTCGGCCGCCCGCAGCGCGATGGACAGACACTCGCGCCGCTCGTAGCCGAGCGTCTCGACGGCTGCCACCGGATCGGATGGATGAAACCGCCAGCGGGCACCGAGCGTTGCGATGCGCGCGATGATCCGCTTGCCCCAGCGCTGCACGAATGCGTCTGACTGCAGATCGCAGATCAGTTCGTGCCGCGGAAACAGATTGCCCAAGGTCCTTGCCGTCACGGCGATGGCGGACGCGTCGAGGTAGTAGGCAACACCCTCCATCACCACCGTCACCGGACCGTCGTTCGCGTGCGGAGCAAGCTTGTCCGCCAGCGACTCCCGGGCGAAGTCGATCGCGATACGGGTCAGAGGATTGGGACTCTCGCCCGCGGGCGCGACCGCCTCCTTACGCTCGATCACTGCCGGCTCGTCCACTTCGATCCATCGGCCGCCCTCGAGACGCAGCGCACGGGAATCGAAGCCGGCGCCCACCAGGATGATTCGATGGTCAGACCGCGTGGCCAGGCGCGCTTTCAGCCATTGATCGATCAACCAGTGACGCACGATGTTCGCGCCGTTGGCATCCTCGAGATCGGTGAAGCGCTCGAACACGCGGCGACCCTCGTCATCCAGGAATCGCTCGGCCCAGGTGTCGCCCACGAGCGGATTCGACGATCGGGCGTCCTGCATGCGCACGCCGGTGCAGTACCAGGCGGTCTTCGAGACCGGATTGGCCATGCCTGGGGAGCTCACGCCTCCACTTTCACCTCGTCGAACCACCGGTACAGCACCGGCAGCATCACGAGAGTAAGCAGCGTCGACGTGATGAGGCCGCCGATCACGACCACGGCGAGCGGGCGCTGTACCTCCGACCCCGGCCCGGTGGCGAACAGGAACGGGATGAGGCCCAGCATCGCCACCGTGGCAGTCATGAGCACGGGGCGCAGGCGCAAGGTGGTGCCGTTCACTACGGCGTTCTCGACCGACTGGCCTTCCATCCGCAGCGACCGGATGTAGGTGACCAGCACCACGCCGTTCAGCACCGCGATGCCCCACAGCGCGATGAAGCCGACCGATGCAGGCACCGAGAGATACTCCCCGCTCACGTACAGGCCGACGATGCCGCCGATCGATGCGAACGGCAGCACCATGATGATGAGGATCGCGAGCTTGAGCGACCGGAACAGCAGGAACAGCAGGAAGAAGATGCCGGCGATCGTGACCGGCACGATGATCGACAGATGACCCAGCGCACGCTCCATGTTCTGGAACTGGCCGCCATAGACGAGGTAGTAGCTCTCCGGCAGATTGATCCTGGCGGAGATGACCTGTTGCAGCTCTGCGACGAAGCCGCCGAGGTCGCGATCGCGCACGTTGATGCCCACCACCAGGCGCCGTTTCGCCGTCTCGCGGCTCACCTGTGCCGGCCCTTCGATCAGCCGGATGTCGGCCAGACTTTCCAGGGACACCTGGGCACCGCTCGGCGTCGGCAGCAGCAGCTTGCGGATCGCCTCGCCGTTGTCGCGAAACTGTTCGAGCAGACGCACGCTGCCCTCGAAGCGCCGCTCGCCTTCGTAGACCTGGGTCGCCACCTTGCCGCCGATCGCCATCTCGATCACGTCGTGCACGTCCGACACGTTGATGCCATAGCGCGCGATGGTCGGGCGATCCACATCGATCGCGAGGTATTGCTGTCCGGTCGCCCGCTCCACACGGATATCCTGGGCCCCGCGTATGCCGCCGGCGACACGTGCGATCTCGTCCGCCGTCCGCTTGAGCGTGTTCATGTCGTCGCCGAACACCTTGACCGCGACGTCGGAGCGCACGCCGGTCACGAGTTCGTCGACACGGTCGGATATCGGCTGCGCCATGACGATCTGCGCACCGGGGATGGCGCGCAGCTTTTCCCGGATCGTATCGGCGATGGTGTCCTGGTCCCACCCGGCGGGCCACTCGGCGCGCGGTTTGAGACTCACGATCGGGGAGGACTCGTTCTGCGCCTGCGGGTCGGCCGGGCTCTCCCCTCGACCAAGGCCGGATACCGCCGACTTGACGCCGGGAATCTCGCGGATCAGCCGCATGGCCTGCATCTCGAGCTCGATCGATTCCTCGATGGCGATATTGGGCGCCCGGATCACGTTGGGCACCAGCGATCCTTCCTTCATCTCGGGGATGAACGAGGTTCCGAGCAAGGGGATGAGCGCCAGCGAACCCGCGAAGGCCATGCCGCTCACCGCTATCGTCGCGACGGGTCGATCGATCGCCCCATGCAACAGCGGCAGATAGGGGCGCTTCACCGCCGCGATGAGCCAGGTATCGTGATCGCGGCCGCCTTTCAGCCCGTAGGCGCACAGCACCGGCGACAGCACGAGTGACAGCACGAGCGAGATGGTGAGCGCGATGGCGATGGTGTAGGCGAGCGGCGCGAACATCTTGCCTTCCATGCCCTGCAGCGTCATGAGCGGGACGAAGACGAGGATGATGATGCCCACACCGAACACCACCGGTGTGGCGACCTCGACGACCGCCTCGAAGATGACGTGCAGCCGGTTGCCACCCTGGGCACCCGGGCGGCCCAGGTGCGCGAAGGTGTTCTCGACCACCACCACCGACCCATCGACCACCAGCCCGATCGCGATCGCCAGGCCGCCGAGCGACATCAGGTTCGCGGACAGCCCCACCTCGTTCATCACCATGAACGTGATGAGCGGCGTCAGCAGCAGCGTCATCACGACGATCAGGCTGGAGCGGACATCGCCGAGGAACAGGAACAGCACCACGATCACCAGGATCGCCCCCTCGATCAGGACCTTGGTCACGGTCCACAGGGCCGCATCGACCAGTTCGGTGCGATCGTAGAACGGCACGATCTTGAGGTCGTCCGGCAGCATGCCCTTGCGGTTGATCTCGGCGACCCGTTCCTGGACCCGGGTCACCACCTCCTTCGCGTTGCCGCCCCGGATCATCATCACGATCCCGCCGACAGCCTCGGTGACACCATTCTTGATGAGCGCGCCCTGCCGTACTTCGTGGCCGATGGCCACGTCGGCGACGTTGCGAATGTAGACGGGGGTACCGTCGACCTCTTTCAGGACGATGGTGCGGATGTCTTCGAGATCGCGGACGAGACCCAGGCCACGGATCAGGTGCTGCTCCGCGTAGTGCCGTACCACGCCCCCGCCCGCGTTGGCGTTGTTGTTCTTCAACGCTTCGAACACCTGCGGCACCGAGATGCGGTAGTGGTGCATTCGATCGGGGTTGAGCCGCACCTGGTACTGACGCACGTAACCGCCCTGGGAATTGATCTCGGCCACGCCGGGAATGGAACGCAACAGCGGCCGCACCACCCAGTCCTGCGCGACGCGGCGACGCATCAGCTCGTCGACGCCCAGCTGCCTTTCGCCATCGTCGTCGCGCTCGAGCGTGAACTGATAGACCTCCCCCAGGCCCGTCGACACGGGCCCCAGGACCGGTGTCACGTCCTCGGGCAGACGGGGTCCGAGCTCCAGCAGGCGCTCCATCACGAGTTGCCGTGCGAAGTAGACCGGCGTGTTGTCGGTGAAGACCAGGGTCACCAGCGACAGGCCCGGCTTGATGAGTGAGCGCATTTCCGTCAAGCCCGGCAGACCGGTCATGCCGATCTCGATCGGCACGGTCACGAACCGCTCCACTTCCTCGGGCGACCTGCCGGGCGCCTCGGTCGCGACCAGCACCTGAATATTGGTCACGTCGGGAAACGCGTCGACCGACAGCTTGCGGGCTGCGTCCAGGCCGAACAGCGCCAGGCATGCCGCCACCACCACGACCACGATACGTTGTCTCAGCGCGCCGCGGATCAGCGCCTCGATCAAGTGGCTCCCTCCAGCTCCTTGCGCTTGCGGTCGCTGTTGAGGTGAAACGCGCCCTTCACGACGATGCGCTGGGCCTCTTTCAGGCCCGACCGGACCACCCGGATGCCTTCGCGCTCCTCGTCCACCTTGACGGGCGTGAGGCGGTAGCGGCCGCTGCCCACTTCCACGAACACGTGGTCGATGCCGTTCTCGTTCACCACCGCCTCGGCCGGAATCACCAGGGCCTTCTCCGCCGGCCCCTCGATCACGATGGTCGCAAGCATCGCCGGCTTCAGGAGCCCGCGCCGGTTGTCGAGCTGGGAGCGAACCACGACGGTGCGCGTCTCCGGATGCACGATGGAATCGACGTAGATGAGCTTCGTCCGCAACTTCTCGTGCGGCAGTGCGGGCACTTCGATATCGACGCTCTGCCCCACCGCAACGCCACTGCTCTGTTGCTCGGGCACTTCCGCGACGACCCATACCGAACTGAGATCGGCGACGGTATACAGCGCGTCGGACGGCTGCACGACCTGCCCGCGCGTGACCTGACGATCGACCACCACGCCGGTGATCGTCGACGACACCGAGAAGGTCGAGTGGATCTCGCTCGATTCGACCACCTTGGCGATCTCGGCATCGGTCATGCCGAGCACCTTCAACTGGTTCGCGGCAGACCGCACTTCGGCACGCCCGATCTTGAGTTCGTTCTCGCGACGCTGCAGCTCCGCGAGGCCGATCACGTCGGCGTCGTAGAGCTGTTGGGCGCGAGCCGCTGCGCGCTCGAACAGGTCCACCTGTGATCGTGCCTTGAGCAAGGCGAACTGCGCCGTGCCGAGTTCGTTGCTGTGGATGCGCGCCAGCGGCTGACCGACCCGCACCGCTTCACCACGGTTCACGAGCACTTCGGTGATGCGGCCGGTGGCGTTGGCGCCGATGCGCGCCACCCGGCGCTCGTCCAGTTCAACCCGGCCGGGCACCCGCAGCTCGTTCGATACGAGGCGTTCGTTCACGACCTCGATGCCGAGTTGGGCTGCGACTGCTTTCTCGGGCAGGACGGTCAGCGGGTCTGCGGGGACCACGTTGGGCTTCCCGTTTGCGGGAGCCACAGGTTCACCCTTGTCGCCGCAGGAGGCGGTGATTGCCGCCAGCAACGCGACGAGACAGGCTTTTCGCTTCAATTGGTCAATCCCCGGAGCGCGACGATACAGTAATCGGCACGGCACGGCCGAACTTCATGCCCTATCCGGCTGCTATCGCGCCCGGATCGCCGTTCGCGCCACAGACCAGCACACCCACCTTTTCACCCGGTGCGGGCCGGTAGCGGCCAGCCAACAGGGAAGCGACGGCCGCTGCACCGCCAGGTTCCGCCATGATCCGCAGCCGGCGCCACAGTGCCGTCTGCGCTGCGCGGATCTCGCCATCGCTCACCAGCACCACGCGTTCGACGTGATCGCGGGCCAGCGGGAACATCAGCGCACCGACGCGGCGTGCACCCAGCGAATCTGCCGCGATGCCGGAGACTTCGACGTCGACCGGGCCTCCGGCTGCGAACGCTGCGTGCAGAGCGCAGGAAGTCTCCGGCTCCACGCCGATCAGCCGCGTGCGCCCCGCATACCACGCCGCGATGCCACCGATGAACCCGCCGCCACCAACAGCCACCAGCACGGTGTCGAGGTGGGGGGCCTGCTCTTCCAGTTCGCGCGCAGTCGTCCCTTGCCCCACCAGCACCTCCTCCTGATCGTAGGCATGGACAACGAGCGCACCGGTTTCCCGTTGACGTTGCACGCTGGCGCCAAAGGCCTCCGCATAGTTCGCGCCGACCACGTGCACCCTTGCATCCAGAGCCCGCAGCCCTTCGATCTTGACCGGTGCTGCAATGGACGGCACGAAGATCTCGGCGCGATGGCCCAGCTTGCGCGCGGCGTAAGCCACGGCCAGTCCGTGATTGCCACCGGATGCTGCGATCACACCCGCCGCCGGTACCGTTGCCGACAGGATGCGATTGAAGGCGCCGCGCGGCTTGAACGATCCGGTGTGCTGCAGGCACTCGAGCTTCAGCACGACCGGCCCGGGGGTGCCGAGAGTCGTTGCGTCGACCTCGATCACCGGCGTGCGCCGCACGTGCGGTGCGACACGGGCGGCGGCCGCGTCGATCTCCGGGCGGCCGATCACTCCTCGGCCAATGCCAGCAGCGACTGCTCCATCGCCTCGACCAGTGCCTCGGCCGGCTGGGCTCCCGACAATGCGACGCGCTGATTGAAGATGAAGAAGGGCACGCCCTGCACGCCGATGCGATGAGCCGTCTCTTCTTCCTTCCGGACGTGATCCACCAGTTCGTCCGAGGCGAGCAGATCGGCCACGGCCTCGCGATCGAAGCCGGCCACACCGGCCACCTCGACCAGCGCCTCGTCCGACGCGAAGTTGCGCGCCTCGAGGAAATAGCCGTCGAAGAGCGCATCGATCATGGCGCCCTGATTGCCCGTAGCACCTGCCCACGCGATGAGCCGATGGGCATTCACCGTGTTGGGCTGCACTTGCATGCGACCGAAATCGAACGGAATGCCCACCTCGCGCCCGGCGGCCTCGACCCGCGCGTAGATCTCTCGGGCGCGCTCGGGCCCGCCGAACTTGTCCGCGAGATACTGCGCCCGATCCATCCCGGCGGCGGGCATGTGCGGGTTCAGCTCGAAGGGATGCCAGCGCACCTGCGGCTCCTCGTCCGGATGCCGTTCCCGCCACAGGACGAGCGCCTGCTCCAGGCGCCGCTTGCCGATGAAGCACCAGGGGCAGACCACGTCGGAAATGATGTCGATATCCATGGACGGCTCCTCTTGCGGGGCAGGTCGTGACGGGCAGCACGGACCGGCATGGCGTCCGGTCCCAAGGCCGTATCGGAACGGGCGGTGAACGGGATGGCGGCGGCCGTCCGGCCCTCGGGTGGCGCCGCATGCGCTAGAGTATCTGCATCGAGGCGCCGTGGGTAGCAGCCGGATCACGCCGCCGACCTGCACTGCCATCGTCGTTCCATGGGAATCTACCTCCGCCCTTCCACCCTCGATGTCGCGCTCGACGCGCTGCACGCCCGTGCGCTCACCATCGTCGCGGGCGGCACGGACTTCTATCCGGCAAGGGTCGGCAAGGCGCTGTCGGACGACGTGCTCGACATCGGCGCGATTGCCGGGCTGCGCGGCATTCAGGAACGCATCGGTGACTTTCGCATCGGCGCCACGACCACGTGGACCGACCTCGTCGGGGCGGATCTGCCCCCGCTGTTCGATGGGCTCAAACTCGCCGCGCGCGAGATCGGCGGGGTCCAGATCCAGAACGCCGGCACCCTGTGCGGCAACATCTGCAATGCGTCGCCCGCGGCGGACGGCGTTCCCGCGCTGCTCGCGCTCGACGCTGCGGTCGAGCTGTGCTCGGCGCGCGGCGTCGAGATCGTCGGTCTCGCCGATTTCATTCTCGGTAACCGGCGCACGCGCCGGTCGCCGGACCAACTGGTCACCGCGGTGATCGTGCCCAAACCGGTCGGTCGCACGGCCGGCCATTTTCTCAAGCTCGGTGCCCGCCGGTATCTGGTGATCTCGATCGTCATGGCTGCGGCGACCATCGAGTTGGATGCGTCCGGCCGCATCGCCCGGGCACGCGTGGTCGTGGGTGCCTGTTCCCCGGTGGCGCAACGACTGCCGGCGCTGGAGTCGGCGCTCTGCGGGGCCACCCCGAGCGGATCGCTGGGTCGGATGGCGACGGCAGAGCACCTCGACGCTCTCACGCCCATCGACGACGTGCGCGGCAGCGCCAGCTATCGCACCGACGCGGCACTCACGGTGGTCCGTCGCCTCCTCGACGAGCTCGGGGCCCGGCTGTGAACGATCTCGCGGCGATCGTCCCGTTCACCGTCAACGGCCGCGACGTCGTCGCGACGTCGCCTGCCATCACGCGCCTCGCCGATGTCTTGCGCGATGAACTGCGCCTCACCGGCACCAAGATCGGCTGCAACGCCGGCGACTGCGGCGCGTGCACCGTGTTGCTGGACGGCCGGCAGGTCTGCGCCTGTCTCACGCCACTGGGTCAGGTGGCCGGACGCACCGTCACCACGGTGGAAGGGCTCGAGCGCAACGGTGTGCTGGCCCCCATCCAGCGCGCATTCCAGAAGCACATGGGTGCGCAGTGCGGCATCTGCACCCCCGGCATGCTGATGGCGGCGGCGGACCTCCTCGCGCGACAGCCGCGGCCGAACGAGGCCGAGGTGCTCGATGCGCTCGGCGGCGTGCTGTGCCGCTGCACCGGTTATCGCAAGATCGTCGAAGCGGTGCTCGATGCCGCCAACGACGTGCCGCTGGCAGCGCTGCCCGCGGCCGGTCATGCGCTCGGTGCGAGCGCGCCGAAGTGGGACGGCATCGCGAAGCTGACGGGTAGCGACCGGTTCGGTGCGGACGTCATTCCGGCCGATGCCCTCTGGCTGCGCGTGGTTCGCTCACCGCATGCCCGTGCCACGTTCACGATCGGCGATCTCGACGCGGTACGCCGGACCCATCCCGGTCTGGACCGCATCCTCACGGCACGCGATGTGCCTTCCAACGGTTACGGCATCTATCCCGACGTGAAGGATCAGCCGGTGCTGGCGGACGGCGTCGTGCGCTACCGCGGCGAAGCGGTGCTGGCGCTGGTGGGTGATCGTGCGACCGTGGAAGCGATCGCCGATGGCGCACTGCCGATCCGATATGTCCCCGAACCCCCGGTCGTGGGGCTCGACGCGGCCATGGGGACCGGCGCACCCCAGGTGCATATGGCCAAGCCCGGCAACCTGCTGATCGAAGGCCGTGTGCGGCACGGTGATGTCGCGGCGGCCTTCGGCGGCTGCGCCGTCATCGCCCAGGGCACGTTCGAGACCAGTTTCGTCGAGCACGCGTACATCGAACCCGAAGCCGGTTACGCGCGGCGCGTCGGCGAGCGCATCGAGATCCACGTCACCACACAGACGCCGTACATGGATCGCGACGAAGTCGCGATCGTCATGGGCATGAGCCCGGAGCGGATCCGCATCGTGCCCACGGCGTGCGGCGGCGGCTTCGGCGGCAAGCTCGATCTGTCGGTGCAACCATTGATAGCTCTCGCCGCGTGGCTGCTGGATCGTCCGGTCGCCTGCGTCTACACCCGCCCCGAAAGCATGGTGGCCACGACCAAGCGGCATCCGGCCCGTATCCAGGCACGCTTTGGTGCCGACGCCAACGGCATGCTGCAGGCGGTCGAAGTCGATGCACTGGTGAACACCGGCGCCTATGCAAGCTGGGGCCCGACCGTGGCGAATCGGGTACCGGTGCACGCCATGGGGCCGTACTTCGTCCCGCACGTACACACGCGCGGCCGAGCCATACTGACGAACGAACCGGTGGCCGGCGCGTTCCGCGGATTCGGCGTGCCCCAGGCGGCGATCGCACATGAAGCGATGATGGACGACCTGGCGGCACAACTCGACATCGACCGCCTCGAACTGCGCCGCCGCAATGCGCTGCGGATCGGGCATGTGACCGCCACGGGGCAGAAGCTCGAGGCGAGCTGCGGCCTCATCGCATGTCTCGATGCGCTCGAACCGCACTGGCACAAGGCCGTGACGAGAGCCGAGGAATTCAACACGGCGAGCGAACGCACCCGACGCGGTGTCGGTATCGGCTGCATGTGGTACGGCATCGGCAACACCGCGATGTCGAATCCTTCCAACATGCGGGTCGGCGTCGCGCGCGATGGCACGGTCACCTTCTACAACGGCTGTGCCGACATCGGCCAGGGCACCAACACGACGATGCTGCAGGTGCTAGCCGATGCCGTGGGCTTGCCGATGGGTGAGTTTCGTACGATCGTGGGCGACACCGATCTCACGCCGGACGCCGGCAAATCATCGGCGTCGCGCCAGGCCTTCGTGTCGGGCAAGGCGGCGGAGCTCGCCGGCAAGGCCCTGCGCACGCGAATGCTCGAAGTTGCCGGCGCGAGCGAACCTGCCCGCATCGAGATCGCGAACGGCCGGCTGACGGTCAACGATGCGCACGGCGCCCATGCGGTCGACCTGGCCGCGTTCGCACCGGACGAGCGCGGCGACGTGCTCGTGGGCCTGGGACGCTTCGATCCGCCGACGACCAAGCTCGACGCCGACGGTCAGGGCATCCCCTACGCCACCTACGGCTTCGCGGCGCAGATCGCGGAAGTGGAAGTGGATCTCGAACTCGGCACGACCAGGGTGCTGCGCATCGTCGCGGCCCACGATGTCGGTCGCGCGCTCAATCCGCAACAGGTGGAAGGGCAGATTCACGGCGGGATTGCCCAGGGACTCGGTCTCGCGCTGATGGAGGAGTATCTGGCCGGCAAGACCGAAAACCTGCACGACTACCTGATTCCGTCGATCGGCGACGTGCCCCCGATCGAGACCATCCTGATCGAGGACCGTGAACCGCTCGGTCCCGGCGGTGCCAAGGGTGTGGGGGAACCGGCGCTCATCCCGACGCCACCGGCGATCCTCGGCGCGATCCGGCACGCGACCGGTGTGCGAGTGACGTTCGTGCCGGTGCTGCCGCACCGGCTCAGGGCAGCGCTTCAACTCCAGAACGACAAACACGACCATGCGTAGCGACACCACTTCCGATTCCGCCGAAGCCCTCGACGAACCCGTCGCACCCGGCAACGTCCGCTGCGACGCCTGTCCGGTCCTCTGCATCATCCGCCCCGGCAAGACCGGCGCGTGTGACCGCTATGCCAACGTCGGCGGACAACTCGCCCGGGTCGATCCGCTGGTGATCGCGCAGCAGGTGATCGAGCAGGACGGCCAGGTCGTGCGGTTCCTCGATCGCGACTGGAAGGGCGAGGTGCTCGCCGACGCGCCGCTGTTCGTCACCGGCATCGGTGCCGGCACCACCTACCCCGACTACAAGCCCGCTCCCTTCATCGTGTCGAGCCGGCACGAAGGGGTCGACATGGTCACGGTGGTGACCGAAGGCATCTTCAGCTATTGCGGTGTCAAGGTGAAGATCGACACGGACCGCTACATCGGTCCGGAGCAGGCGGCGGTGCGGGTGGACGGCGAACAGATCGGTCACGTCACCACGGCCGAGTACGGCTCGCAGATGCTGGCACTGGGCGGCGTGCGGCACCTGACCGGCGGCACCAAGCGCGAAGGGCGGGTGACCTGCGAGACGCTCGAGAATCTCTGCAACGGCTTCCCGGTGGAAGTGATCGTCGACGACGGCTCCAAGGTCGTGATCCAGTCGAACGCCGCACCGATTGTCGACGGGCAGCGCGAGGAACGCATGCGGGTAGGCTGCGGGTCTGCCGCCATCGGCATGTTCGCGCAGCAGTGGTACGGTCACGCCGACGAGGTCATCGTGGTCGATGATCACATCACGGGCGTGCTGTCCGAGCACCAGGCCGGAAGATTTCTTACCATGCGTCCCGCGGGTATCCAGGTGCGGGGGCGCAAGTCCACGCCCGGCCGCTACTTTCGCGTGGCCGAACCCGGCTCCGGTTGGGGCGGCACCAACATCACCGATCCGCTCGAGATCATCGAGCAGGTCGATGTGAAGAAGGCCTGGCCGGGACTGCGGCTGCTGATGGTCTCCACCACCGGCGAGCAGGCCGCGTGGTTCGTGCTCGACGATGATCTCAAGCCGCAACCTGCTCCGCTGCCGACTGAAATCGAACGGGCCGTGGCGCGCATCGCCGAGAACTGCGAGCCGGCGCTGTGCTCGGTGCTCTTCATGGGCGGCGCCGGCGGCAGCCTGCGCGCCGGCGTGACGGACAATCCGGTGCAGTTGACCCGTTCGGTCCGCAATGCCCTCACGCGCGTGACCTGCGGCGGCGCACCGGTTCACGTCTGGCCGGGAGGCGGCATCACGCTGATGGTGGACGTGGCGCGCATGCCGAAGCAGTCCTTCGGATCGGTGCCCACGCCCGCGCTCGTGGTGCCGATCGAATTCACCATGCGGCGTGAAGACTACGCGGCATTGGGCGGCCACCTGGACAGCATCGTGACCCTGCAGGAAGTGCTCGAACTCAGCCGCCGCACCGGCACCGACTGGCGACCGGACAATCCCTGGCCGTTCGGCTAGGAGTTCGCGGTGGCGTCCTTGATGAAGCGCTCGCGCAGGATGCGATGCTGGATCTTGCCGGTGGCCGTGCGCGGCAAGTCGGCCTCGGTCACGAAGACGATCTGCTTCGGCCGTTTGTAGCCGGCGAGCCGTTCGCGGCACCACGCGAGCAGGTTCTCCTCGGTCGCGGAGTCGTTGCGCCGCACGACCACGGCGCACACCGTCTCGCCCCACTTCGCGTCCGGCATGCCGATGATGGCGACATCGCGCACGTCGGGGTGCGCGGCGACGACGGCCTCGACCTCGGTCGGATAGATGTTCTCGCCGCCGCTGATGATCATGTTGCTCTTGCGGTCGACGAGATGGATGAAGCCGTCGGCGTCGCGATAAGCCATGTCGCCCACCGAACACCAGTGGCCGCGAAACGCCTGCGCGGTCTTGTCCGGATCCTTCCAGTAGCCGTCGAAGACGTAGGGCGTACGCGAGTAGAGCTCGCCCACTTCCCCATCGGGCACCTCGTTGCCTTCGGCGTCGATCAGCTTGATCGCACCCGATCCGACCCATTCGCGACCCACGGAACCCAGCTTGGTGAGCTGTTCGTCGGGCCGCAGCAGCGTCACCCAGCCGGCCTCGGTGGAGCCGTAGAGCTCGTAGAGCTGCGAGTTGCGAAAGTAAGCCATGGCGGCCAGCTTGGTCTCGCGTCGCGCCGGGGCCGACGAGATCATGAGCCGACGCACGCACGACACGTCGTAGCGGGCCTTCACCTCGTCGGGCAGGGCAAGAATCGTGACGTAGTGCGTCGGCACCAGCGACGTGAAGGTGATGCCTTCGCGTTCGAAGGTGGCGAGACAGGCTTCCGGGTCGAAGCTGCGACGATCCTCGATCACGCAGGTGGCACCGAGGTAGGTGAACGTGAAGGAGAAGTACAGCGAGTTCGCGTGACACATGGGCATCACGAACAACGCCCGATCGTCCCGCGTGAACCCCATCTCGAGCGCGGTGGCAAATGCGAGCAGCGCGCTGCCCGCATGGCTGCGCACCGCACCCTTCGGTCTGCCGGTGGTGCCCGAGGTGTACATGAGCGCCCACGGATCCTCCGGCCGTACGTCACAGTCCGGTGCCTCGCTCGAAGCGCGCGCGATGATGCGCTCGTAGCCGTGCCATCCCGCAGGCGTCGCGGCGGTGCCGAAGTGGACGAATCGATCCTTCATCGGCGGGAGCTCGTCGCGCAGCGGTTCGACGCGATCGAGCAGGCTGTCCTGCACGATGCAGGCGCGCGCCTCGCAGTGCTCGACGATGTAGCGGATCTCCGGGGTGACCAGCCGGAAGTTGATCGGCACCGCCACCAGTCCGGCGCGGGCCAGGCCGACGTAGATCTCCATCCACTCGATGCAGTTGTACGCCAGTACCGCCACACGATCGCCCTTGACGAGGCCCAGCGCCAGCAGCGCCTGGGCGAGCCGGCTCGCCCGCTCGTTCCATTGCGCGAAGGTGAGCGATCGTTGCGAATCGCGCGTGCCGATGCGATGAGGCTGTGTACGCGCGTGCGCCGCGACGATGTCGGAAACGCTGAGCATGCCCATGGCGACTCGCCCCTCAGGTACGCCGGGCGCGCTCGGCTTCGTCCCAGGCGGTGAGCGCCTGATAGTCGGGCACCCAGCCCAGCCCCTTCCCCGAGTCCGACGACAGCGCATGCTGCGTCACCACCACGTCGAGCAGCGCCGGCGCATTGGCGAAGGCATCCTCGAATGCGCCCTGCAATCGCGCCGGATCGGTCACCCGCTCGCCGTGCAGGCCGAAGGCCCGCGCCATCTGCGCGTAATCGGACCATGCGAGCGTCGTGCCGACCACACGGCCGCCGTAGTTCATTTCCTGATCGATGCGTTCGATGTTCCACGCCGCGTTGTTGGCAATCACGAACACCACCTTGGCGCCGTGGCGCTTGGCCGTATCGATTTCCATGGCGTTGATGCCGAAGGCCCCATCGCCGTTCACCACCACCACCTGCCGCTGCGGATGGCACAAGGCCGCAGCGACGCCGAAAGGAACACCGACACCCAGGCAACCGAACGCGCCGGCATCCAGATAGGTATCGGTCTCGAGACCCATGCGCGCGAAGCTCAGGATGTCGCCGCCGTCGGCAATGCCGATCGCGTCCGGCTGCAGCACGGCCTTCAACGCCGCGAAGATGCGGTTCGGATGCATGTGGCCGTCCTTGCCGGCCGGCGACTGGGCCAGCCCGTCCGAATACTTCGTGGAGCGACGCACATGCTCGGCACGCAATGCCGCGGTCCATTCACTGTCGAGCTGGGGCGGCTTTGCCGTCACGGCGGCTGCAATGGCCCGCAATGCGGCCTCCGGATGCGCGAACAATTCCACTTCTCCGCGCCGGTTCTCACGCAACTCCTCGGCGGTATCGCCGATGCGCAGGAACCGTGCGTTGGGCACCACGGCCGGCGAGCCGTAGCCCAGCTGATAGTCGAGCTTGCGCCCGACCACCACGATAAGATCGGCCTCCTGCATCGCGCGGCCGCGCATGGCACCGACCACCGACGCATGGGTCCGGGGCACCAGGCCGCGGCTTTCCTGCGTGTCGAGATAGACGGCACCGGTCGCATCGAGAAGCTGCACGAGCGCCACCGATGCGCCCTGGGCGCCGCGGCCGGTGATCACCAGCGGGCGGCGTGCCTGGGCGATCACCTCGACCGCGCGGCGCACGTCGGCGGGGTCCGGCGGAATGCGTCGCTGTGGTTTGGCCGTGAACCATTCGTCGAGCGCCAGGGCCGGCGACACCGTGGTGCGCACGACGTCGGTGGGGATCTCCAGGTACACCGGTCCGGGGGGATTGCCGTCACCGGCGGCGGTGCCGAAAGCCTTGTCGAGATCGCGCAGGATGTTGTCGGCCACGCGCAACGTCCGGGCGCTACGCGTGATCGGCCGCATGACCGAGACGTGATCGATGCCTTGCAGCGGTCCGAGATCGTCCTGCGGCACCGGTGCACAGCCGCCGATCACCAGCAGCGGCACGCGCTCCATCATCGCATTCGCGATCGCGGTCACGCAGTTGGTCACGCCGGGCCCCGCCGTCGCCAGCACGATGCCCACTTCGCCGGTCAGCACGGCGTGGGCGTGGGCCATGTGCACCGCGGCACCTTCGTCGCGCACGTCGACGATGCGGATGCCGCGACGGGCCACGTGGTCCCAGATCGGCTGGATGTGACCGCCCTGCAGTCCGAAGACGCGGTCGACACCGCGTGCCAGGAGAAACTCCGCCACCAGTTCGGCGACGCTGCGCCGATTGGAATCGACCATCTTCCGTTCCTTTCCAGATCGCGGCGGGGCCGCGATGATTGTTGCCTGTCCTACTGGTCCAGTGTGCATTGCCGCTCGGGCTTGCGATCCAGTGGCGCGAATGCCGCCACCCGGGTCGGTTCGAAGCGTCGCCGCGATCGTGCCATCACGCCAGCGGCAATGGCCGGGACCGCTCCCGCTTTCGAGTTCGCGTCGAACACGGGCGGATCGATGTGGGTGCGACTCGGGCCTGCAGCGCGACGGCGTTGCTTCCGCGCATCGACAGCTTGATGGGGCATGTGCATGACCGGTCGTTGCCAAAGTCTCCGAAGAAACGGGCCCCACTGACCGAGGTCGGTGAGGCCCGCGAAGCGGGCGACAGGGATCGCCCGTGGGGTGAGACAGAGAGAACATCGACTACTCGAAACCGGGCTCGAACGACCCGAGGCCCTTGCTGCCGCCGACGATTCCCCGGGGCGAGACACCACCGAGCCCCTGACTCGGGAATCGCGGCGTACTGCTTGCCGCCGACGCTGACCTTACCTCCCGCCAAGACCGGCCGTGTTCCTCACGGCTTTGTACGGCGCCCCTGACTGAATCTGCGCCCGCTCGCCGTGGCATCCACGCCCGGCGAATCTGAATGCGCAGTCCTCCTCCCCCTCGACACTGCCCGCCGCTGCACCGGCTCCGCGGGTGCCATCTCCGCTATCAGCGACGCCGAGGCGTGCGACACATGCTCACGGGCGAGTCGTTCCGCGGCCTGCGGCTGTCCTTCGATCACTGCAGCGAGAATCGCTTCGTGTTCGTCCCAGATGCCGCTCGGCGCATTGCCGTGCACCAGCACCTCTCCCATCGCGCGCCGCAGGTAGGTCCAGTGCGGTTCGCTCACTTCGGCGATCAGCGGGTTGCCCGACAGGCCGTAGAGAAAGAAGTGGAAGTCCATGTCGGCGGCGATCATCCGGGCGATCGACTTGCTCCGAACGGCGGCGCGGCCGCGCGCGATGAACGCGGGCCCCTCGCTGCGAGCGAGGTCCGGCGAGCGTTCCGCGGCGTTGGCGCTGGCAAGACCGTCGACCGCCCGTCGGATCTCGTAGAGGTCACGGACATGCTCGGGGTCCAACGGGGCGACCATCAGCCCTCGGCCTGGCGCGTCCCGCAGCACGCCGTGGCTGCGCAACAGCAGCAGCGCCTGCTGCACCGGCTGACGCGAGACGCCAAGGCCTTCTGCCAGCTCCTCCTGGATCAGGCGCTGCTCGGCACCGAACTTCCCTTCAGTGATCTCGGAAAGCAGCGCTTCGTAGACTTGTTCCACCAGCGTCGGTTGCGGCGACAACGAGCGTATGGGCATGGGAGAGACCACCTGTCGGTACCACGGTGAGGGCGGGACTATACAGCATTCTGAATTCAGAATTCAACCGAGCGCGATTCGGCCAGCCGCTCGCCGGGATGGCTGCCGGCTGATACCTTGCCACCCTCAGCCTCGAAGTCCGGATCGATGACCTCCCCTTGCCACCCCGTGCCGTTCGCGCCGCCATTCGCAGCCGGCGCAACGCAGACCCGGCCTGCAGGCGACCGGCGGCTGCACCTGCAGGAAGGGCCGATCGATCTCGTCATCGAGGTCTTCGCCGACGACCCTGCGGAGGTCGAGCGCGCCTACGCCGCCGCGGCAAGCCGCTTCACCGGCATCCTCCAGGCACTGGTGCACGAGTTGCCGCTGCTACGCGCGCCTCTTGGCAAGGTGCCGCCACCGCTGCAAGGTCCGGTCGCGCGCCGCATGCTCGAAGCATGCTGGCCGCACCGCGAGGTGTTCATCACCCCCATGGCCGCGGTGGCCGGCGCGGTCGCGGACGAAGTGCTGGCGGCGATGACTGCGCTGGCACGGGTGCGTCGCGCCTACGTCAACAACGGCGGCGATATCGCCCTCCACCTGGGCCCGGGCGAAAGGTTCCGCATCGGACTCGCCGGCATCGAGGATGCCGCGCTGCACGGCGCGCTCGACCTGGTGGCCGAGGACGGGATGGGCGGCGTGGCGACGTCGGGCTGGCGCGGCCGCTCGCTGTCGCTCGGCATCGCGGATGCAGTGACGGTGGTGGCCCGCGATGCCGCAGCCGCCGACGCCGCCGCGACGCTTGTGGCCAACGCCGTCAACGTGGATCATCCGGCTGTGCACCGCCTGCCCGCGCACGCCGTGCGCGACGACACCGATCTTCGCGACCTGCCCGTGACCATTGCCGTAGACGCCCTCCCGGAGGGCGCGATCGACGCCGCGCTCGCGGGGGGACTGCAGGTGGCGCACCGGATGCAGCTCTCCGGATCGATCCACGCGGCCTGCCTGCGCCTGCAGGGCCGCATCAGAATCGCAGCACCGCTGCACGTTCGCCACGGCCAAGCGGTGCGCTTCACGGAGGACATCCACCCATGAGCGACCTCACCGCCACGAACGTCATGCAGCAGGTCCACGGCGTCGCGCATCTGCCGCCGGTGGAAGTCCGCAAGATCGTCACCATCGTCGAAGAGTCGTTTCACGACGGTGGTCCGCGCGCTGCCGTGCCGCATCGGAAAGCCGCCGTGGCTGCCATCATCCGCAACCCGTATGCGGGACACTATTTCGATACGATCGAGCCGTTCATGGAAGCGCTGAAACCACTGGGACTCGAGATGGCGCGCAAGCTGATCGATGCGCTCGGTGGCGACGCCGCCAAGATCGAGGCCTATGGCAAGGGCACGATCGTCGGCACTCTGGGCGAACTCGAACACGGTGCGTTCTGGCACGTCCCGGGCGGATACGCCATGCGCGAAGCACTGGGCGGGGCCAAGGCCATCGTGCCTTCGGCGACCAAGGTCGGCCCGGTGGGCACCGCCATCGACATCCCGGTCCATCACATCAATGCGGCCTACGTGCGCAGCCATTTCGACGCGATGGAAGTGCGAGTACAGGACGCACCGAAACCCGACGAACTGATGCTGATCCTCGCGATGACCGACGGTCCGCGCATCCACGCCCGCATGGGTGGCCTCAAAGCCTCCGACATCAGCGTCGGTGACGGACAGCGATAGGCGTGGTGGACATAACCCTGGTGCCGTTCGCCGCTCACGAGGTACTCCGCACCCTTCGGGCATGCACTGGGACAATTGCTGCATGAAGCTGCACATCGCTCTTGCCGCACTCGCATGGGCCACGTGGATCATCGCCGCGCCTGCCGTGGCCGAGGAAACCGCGCGTGCCGGGATGATCGAGAGCTACGTCGCCGCACAGTCCGCGTCCACGCCGTTCCTCAAGGATCAGGTCCTGCCCTTCCTGGTGCGGGTCGCCCTTGCACGCAAGCTCGCCGAGGCTGGCGCCGACGGATCCCTCGGCGCCGAGTGGACACCGGAGGCCGCCGAATGGCAGCACCTCGAGGAACGCTCGCCAGAGATAGCGGCGCGCGCCGTGGAAAGCCTGTCGCCCGCCCTTTCGGTCGAGGAAGGTCGCGAGATCCTGGACGGCGTGTCGGACACGGATCTGGAAGCCCTGCTCACGTTCCAGCGTTCGCCGCTCGCCCAACGCATGATCAAGGCGGCGGACTACGGGCTGTCGGCCGTGCTCATGTTGAATGCCGTCGGTGGCCCCATACCCGGCGAGCTTACCGACGAGCGCGCGGCGCTCATCAGTGAACTCGAAGCGCATCGCGGCGAAGTACGCCTGAGTCAGGAAGACCAGGACGAACTCGCCCGATTGTTCCGGCAGCCGGCCTTCGCCCGCGTAGCGCAGGCCAATCGCGACCGGCTGCAGAGGATGATGGCCACCGACGGCGGACCGATCCGGCGTCTCAACGCGACCCTGCAGAAGGAAGTCGACGCCACCGTCGCTGCATTCCGACTATCCCATCCCACCGAAGCCCCACGATGAAACGCATCCTTGCAGTTCTGTCGCTGTGCGCCGCAAGCACCGCCATCCATGCCGAGGCGACGATCCGCATCGGCGAGTTGAATTCCTACAAGGCATTCCCCGCCTTCCTCGAGCCCTACAAGAAGGGCTGGACCCTCGCGGTCGAGGAGATCAACGCCGCCGGCGGCATCGACGGGGCCAGGCTGGAAGTGATCTCGCGCGACGACAACGGCAACCCCGGGGACGCGGTACGTGTGGCCGAAGAGCTCGTCAGTCGGGAACAGGTGGCGCTGCTGATGGGCTGCTTCGCATCCAACGTCGGACTCGCCGTGAGCGACTTCGCGAAGCAGCGCAAGCTGCTGTTCCTCGCCGCCGAGCCGCTGTCGGACAAGCTCGTGTGGGAAGGCGGCAACCGCTACACGTTCCGCCTGCGCGCTTCGACCTACATGCAGACCGCGATGCTGATTCCCGACGCGGCACAACTGAAGAAAAAGCGCTGGGCGCTCGTCTACCCCAACTACGAATACGGGCAGTCGGCCGCGAACGCGTTCAAGACCCTGCTCAGGAAGCGGCAGCCGGACGTCGAGTTCGTCGCGGAACAGACGCCACCGCTCGGCAAGGTGGATGCCGGCGCCATCGTGCAGGCACTGTCCGCCGCGAAGCCCGATGCGATCTTCAGCGCGCTGTTCGGGCCGGACCTCGCGAAGTTCGTGCGCGAGGGCAACACGCGCGGACTGTTCCGCGATCGCGCCGTAGTCAACCTGCTCGCGGGCGAACCCGAGTACCTCGATCCGCTGAAGGATGAAACGCCAGCCGGATGGATCGTGACCGGCTATCCCTGGAGCGAGATCGCCTCACCGGAGCACAAGCGTTTCCTCGCGGCGTATCAAAAGCGCTGGAACGACTATCCGCGGTTGGGATCGGTGGTCGGCTATTCCGCGGTACTCAGCGTGGCTGCAGCGATCAGGAAAGCCGGCGGCACCGACACGGAAAAACTGATCGCGGCGATGAAAGACCTGCCGGTGGAAACACCCTTCGGCCGCATCCGCTACCGCGCGATCGACCATCAATCCACCATGGGTGCCTACGTGGGCCGCCTCGCGCAGAAGGACGGCAAGGGCGTGATGGTGGATTGGGTGTACCGCGAGGGTGCTGCGTATCTGCCGTCGGACGACGAGGTGAAGAAGCTGCGGCCGGCGGATTGAAAAGCACCGGGGCCACTTTCCCTCATCCCCGGCCCTTCTCCCGGAGGGAGAAGGGAGTGTACCTCCCTCTCCCTCCGGGAGAGGGACCGAGGGTGAGGGAGAGCAGCGACAGCAATACGTCAATGATTGTCTCTGGGCACGCCTTTGCTGGTAGAGATCCGCTGATACTTCTCCGCCGGCTTCAACGTCATGCCGTCCGACAGCTCGCCCACGATGCCGCGCTGTATTTCCTGCCACGGCGTCTGACTCTCGGGCACCGAGAAGCCGCCCTTCTTCTCGAGTGCCGCGAGCCGCTTCTTGTACTCCTCCTTGCTGATGAGGATGTTCGCGGTACGCTTGTTGAGATCGATGCGGACCATGTCGTTGGTCCTGATGATCGCCAGCCCGCCGTTGCTCGCGGCTTCCGGCGACGCGTTCAGGATCGACGGGGAACCCGACGTGCCCGACTGCCGGCCGTCACCGATGCAAGGCAGTTCCGTCACGCCGGCCTTGATGAGCTTGGCAGGCGGCTGCATGTTCACCACTTCGGCCGCCCCCGGATAGCCCTTCGGCCCGGTCCCGCGCACGAACAGCAGGCAGGTGTCGTCGATCTTCAGCTTCGGATCGTCGAGACGGTGGTGGTAGTCCTCCGGCCCTTCGAACACGATGGCACGGCCCTCGAACGCGTTCGGGTCCTTCGGATTGGACAGGTAGCGTTCGCGGAACGAGTCGGAGATGACGCTCGTCTTCATGATCGCGCTGTCGAACAGGTTGCCCTTCATGTTGAGGAAGCCGGCCTTGGTCTTCATCGGCTTCTTGTAGGGCCAGATCACGAGCGGATCCTGGACCGGCCTGTTCTTGCAGTTGTCCGCCAGCGACTTGCCGTTCACGGTGACGACGTTCTTGCGGATCTTGCCGGCCTTCAGCAGTTCGTTGACCACTCCGGGCACGCCGCCTGCGCGGTAGTAGTCTTCGCCCAGGTATTCGCCGGCGGGCTGCAGGTTCACCAGCAGCGGCACGTCGTAGCCGACCTTCTCCCAGTCGTTGTTGTCGAGCTTGACGCCGATGTGGCGCGCGATCGCGTTGAAGTGGATCGGTGCATTGGTGGAGCCACCGATGGCCGAGTTCACCACGATCACGTTCTCGAAGGCCTCGCGCGTCATGATCTTCGACGGCCGCAGGTCTTCCCATACCATTTCGACGATGCGCTTGCCCGTGTCGTACGCGTTGGCGTAACGATCGCGATGCGGCGCGGGAATGGCTGCACTGCCCGGCAACGACATGCCGAGTGCTTCGGCGAGCGAGTTCATGGTCGAGGCCGTGCCCATGGTGTTGCAGTGGCCCGCCGACGGGGCGGACGAGGCCACCAGGTCGATGAACTGTTCGTGGTTGATCTCGCCGGCCGCGAGCAGCTGGCGCGCCTTCCAGACGATGGTGCCGGAGCCGGTGCGCTCGCCGCGGAACCAGCCGTTCAGCATCGGCCCGCCGGACAGGACGATCGCGGGGATGTCCACGGTGGCCGCCGCCATGAGCTGGGCGGGGGTCGTCTTGTCGCAGCCCGTGGTGAGCACGACGCCGTCGATGAAGTAGCCGTACAGGAGCTCGACCAGCCCCAGGTAGCAGAGATTGCGGTCGAGCGCCGCCGTCGGACGCTTGCCGGTTTCCTGGATCGGATGCAGCGGAATCTCGAATGCGATCCCGCCTGCTTCGCGCACCCCCTCGCGCACACGATGGGCGAGTTCCAGATGGTGGCGATTACAGGGCGAGAGATCGGACCCCGATTGCGCGATCGCGATGATGGGCTTGCCCGCCTGCAGCTCCTCGCGCTTCAAACCGAAGTTCATGTAGCGCTCGAGGTACAGCGCGGTCATGTCCGGATTGTCTGGATTCGCGAACCACTGACGCGAACGGAGCTTCGTAGGGTCCTTCTTGACGGACTTCTTGGCCATTCTCTTTCTCTTTCCTCCCCAAGGCTGATCCTGTGCGAAAACCGCATGGCCACGGCCGCGAATGCCCTCGCGGCCGGGCCGGATCGAGAGTATGAACCGGGAGGCGCGGAGGCACCACCGGTAAGCGACCCATCGCCTGGGAAAGCGCGGGAAGCATTGCTGCGAAGGGTGCGCGATCGAACGGACGGCAGCTACCCGCGAGCCCAAACTCCATGCATGCGCACCCCGCGTACGACCGACGCCAGCGCCCATTGACAGGAGACAATCCCATGCGACCCATTCGAATCGTCACGACGCTCGCCGCCACGGCCCTCGCCGCGTCGTTGACCGGCCACGCCGCGCAAGCCGACCGCAAGTCGCCCGCACCGGAAGCCACAGCACCAGCCGTCGGAAGTCCACCGTCTTCCGCCGACCGGACCGATTACCCCAAGCAACAGGAAGGCACCATGAAGCCGCCGACCGATGCCTCCATGGGGGCGATCGAGCGCAAACCTGGCGGCCCCACCGACGGGCCGGGCAACGCTACGAGGCAATAAAGCGCCCGGTCGGCCGGGGGCCCTTCATCAATACGCGGTTACGGTCTCCACGGACGCGCAGGCCACCTTGAGGGGTTCCTGCCCACCGGCGCCGGACGGGTCATTGCGGGTCGCATCGCTGCGGTGTACCGGACGAATGCCCTCCGGGTGATGCGGCTGCCCGCCTTGGGTGCGCAATTCCGCATCCAGGGGCAACTCCCGATACAGCGGCGGCGCCACCACCTGCCAGTGCAGGCGGATGTAGTCCGCCTCCGGCACTGCCGTCACATCTGCCCCGCGGTCGACGGCGGTCGAGGCTGCATCGGCCGGGCAGGACTGCATTGCTGCGTGCGACCCGAACGGTACGAGCAGGACGGCGCACAGGCCGACGGCGGCAAGTCCCGCCAGACGATACTTCGGTTCACATCCGCGCATGGTTGGTCTCCCTTCTTGGTACGTGCTGGAAACGCGGCAGCCCGCATCCGGTGTACAGCGAAGCTGCCGAGTCTGGCCTCCGCGCCTCGATCGTCCGCCCGGTCAGGTCGGGTGAACGGTCGCACCGCCGGCGTCGGAAGACCGGGTTTCATCCACGATGTTACCGCCCTCGCCTTCCCAGGTCTGCATCGCCGTGCGTTCTCCCCGGGTCGACTTGTTCTTGCGGCCCTGCCACCACCGATACGCCCCATACACCACGCTCACCACGGTGGTGAACGCGATCACCTGCAAACCGGTCGTCGTCATGGTCGTCTCCTTTCGATCGGACATCCGGTTTGCATTTTCCGCGGGCACAGGTGCCGGGGCTGTCAGCCCGAGACCAAACGGGTGTGGGAATCGGACTACGCACCGTCACGGGCCCACCCACCTCAGGCCGGCGCTCGCGGCGCTTCTGCCGCCAGCTTGTTGAGGAGTTCGACGACCCCGTCGAACTCCAGCGACTTGTCGAAGAAATAGTCGGCTCCCAGGGCCATGCACCGCTGCCGGAAGGCGTTCGACCCGTAGTTGGTAAGGACGATCTTGACCAGGTGCTTCATCTCTTCGCGTGCGCGCAGCCGCGCGAGCAGGTCGAACCCGGTCCCCGAGGCGAGGCGCAGGTCGATCAGGACGGCGTCCACCGGCGCTTCCTGCAGGCGCGACCAGGCGTCCTCCGCACCTTCCGCGAAGCCGACGACGCGGACCCGGTCGGACGATTCCACCGAGCTCACCAGCGTTTCCCGGATCGCCGGCGAGTCTTCCACCAGAAACACCTTGTACTGCTGATCCATGTGACTGCTTGTGGTCCCCAGAGGACACCGACCATACGGCGTCCCGCGGGAAGTTTCTCGCAGATTCGCAGATTCGGCTGTCGGTGTCCGTCCTACAAGGACGATGTCATGTTGCGGCCCTCGCCGGGTCTCGACCCGCAAGGGGCTTGCCCCCACCCCAACCCTCCCTCGGCGCAGCCGGGGGAGGGAGTGCAAACCCCTGTCCCCCGCCCCAGGGGGTGGACGGCGATCGCTCAATCCACCAGCGCGTGCTTGATGGCGTAATAGGTCAAGTCGGCGTTGGTCTTGAGCCCCATCTTCTCGAGCACGCGGGCGCGGTAGGTGCTGACCGTCTTGACGCTCAAGTGCAACTCGTCGCCGATGGCGGTCGGGCTCTGGCCGGCGGCGAGCTTGCGGAAGATCTGGAACTCTCGGGCCGACAGCATCTCGTGCAGCTTGCGCTCCGTGGGGTGCGCCAGTTCCGCCGACACCAGTTCGGCCGCGGTTTCGCTCAGGTAGCGCTTGCCGCGGGCGACCACCCGGATCGCCTTCAGTAGTTCCTCGGGTGGCGCATTCTTCGCGATGTAGCCGTTCGCCCCGGAGCGCAACATGTTCACCGCGTAGTGTTCCTCGGGGAAGCCGCTCAGGACCAGCACCGGCAGCGCCTCGTCGATCTGCCGGACGACGCGCAGGCAGTCGATGCCGTTCTTGTGCGGCATCGAGATGTCGAGCAGCACGACATCGAAGGACTCCTTGCGGATCAGCGCGATCACTTCGTCGCCGGTGGCCGCCTCCGCGGCGATCTCCATGTCGTCCTGGTCCTCGATGAACTGGGCGAACCCGGCCCGCACGATCTCGTGATCGTCGGCGATGAGAATCCGGATCAACGGCGGCATGACCATCCCCTTTCGCGCGCCCGTGGCTGGGCGCTGTCCTTGTCCGGACCGATGCTAGCAAACCGATCCGGCGAAGGATGTCAGATGCGTCCTACGCGCATGGAATGGAACGTCACTCGGCGGTGGCGAGGGACAACGCAACCTGCAACTCGACCTTGGCCCGGATCGCCTGCGCGAGGCGGTTGCGCACGCTGGCCACCAGCATCGCCACTGCCGAAGGCAGGCGCCCCATGTGCTTCTCCAGCACGTTGAGCTCCATCACGGCAGCGCTGAGCAGGTCCACGTCCTCCTCCAGCATCAGCAGCATGCCTTCGTCGTACGGCACCGGCAGGCTCTCGAAGAGTGTCCCTACCGCAGCCATGGATTCGGCGTAGCGACGCAGCGCCTCGTCGTACATGACGTCGTCTGGTTGCGACATGGCAGTTCTCATGGGATCTCTCACCGCTCCAATGTGCGCCCTGGCTAGGGCCGTTGCGATCGGACGCCGTCTCATCCAACTGCGGGAATGCGCCTACACCGCATTGCAGAGCCCCTCAGTGAACCCGACGCGCCGGCCCCGGTCTGTTGGTGGGTGCAAGTGCGTCACGTATAGTCGGCGGCGCCCGTCGATTCCCCGGAAGGACCCATGAGTTCCCTGCGTGAGTTACAGGTTGTCCTGCGCCGCACCCTGGCCGGCTGGCGGTGGGACCTCACGTTGTTCGTGTGCAGCGTCGTGACCCTGGGCATCCTCGTGGTATCGGAAACCGGGCACTTCCGCCTCGAGCAGGAACACAGCAAGGCCATGGAGGGTGTGCGGGTATACGCGAAGCTTGGACGGCTCGCGCGCCGCCTTGCCGACGCGGAGACCGCGCAACGCGGGTATCTCCTCACGCATTCCGAGTCGTATCTGGAACCGTACCGCGAAGCGCTGCCGGAGATCACGACGCTGCTGGAGCAGCTCGAGACTTACTTCACCAACACCGGTACCGGGCTCGACGCAGAGCGCATGCGGCTCATCAAGACCGAGGCCGCGCGCAAGGTGGCCGAGATGGAGAAGACGCTGTTCGCCGCGCGCCAGGGCGACTGGGAAGGCGCGGTCGGTCTGGTCGCCACGGACGTCGGCAAGTACCGCATGGACGCGATCCGCCAGCTCGTGGAGGAACTGCAGGTCGCCGAGAACGACCGGGTCGGGGAGCGAGTGGCGACCTGGCGGTCGCACGCGCAGATCGCGCGCTTGAGCATCGCAGCGGTCACGGCGCTCAACGTGCTGCTGCTGGTCATGCTCGTGCGCTGGTTGAAGCGTCACTGGCGCGAAGCGCGCCAACAGGGCTTCGCGCTCGACGCCCAGGTGAAAGCGCGCACCGCACAGCTCGCGATGCTCGCGTCGCACCTGCAGGAAATCAGCGAAGCGGAGAAATCGCGCCTTGCCCGCGAACTGCACGACGAACTCGGCTCGATCCTCACCGCATCGCGCATGGACATCTCGTGGGTCCGCAGCAAGCTCCAACCGGACCAGGTGGCGCTCGCGGAAAAACTGTCGCGCGCGCTGAAGCACATCGATCAGGGAGTGCAGGCCAAGCGCAGGATCACCGAGGGCTTGCGGCCCACCACACTGACCTCGTTCGGCCTGGTCACTGCCGCACGCGAACTGGTGAGCCAGGCGGCGGACCAGGCGCACTGGGAGCTGGAACTCGATCTGCCCGACAACGATCCCGACCTGTCGGAAGAGGCGGCCATCGCGCTGTTCCGCATCCTCCAGGAATCGCTCAACAACGCCACCAAGTACGCCAGAACGCAACGCATCCGCGTGAGCCTCGTCGTGCAGCCTGGGCAGTGCTGCATCCTCGAGATCGAGGACTACGGCGCCGGTTTCCGGGCTGACGAGACGCGACCCAAGGCCCACGGCATCCTCGGCATGCGCGAGCGCCTCGCGGCTCGCGGCGGGTCGCTGCTCGTGGATAGCGTCCCCGGGCGTGGGACGCGCATCTCGGCGACACTGCCGTTGAACGAAGCCCCGCCCGTGCCGTCAGCGCAGCCGCACGAGGAGGCGCTGCCGCCCGGGCGCCGGCCGGTTCCCGAGAACATCACCTGACCGTCCGCGCGGTGATGCCGGTCAGGCGGCTCAACCAGATCCGCTTCGTTCGCGCGTCGGCCATCGCGGGCCCACCGCTGTGCGGGGCGATCCGGTGCCGTTCCAGCGACGCCCGCGGTCCAGAGGACACGAACCCGCCGGCCGCGGCAGATCGTCCATGTCCTCGACCTCTACGAGAGCCAGCACTGCGAGAGTGATCGACGCGAGAACGCTGGCGAAAGCCAGCGTGAGAGCGACGAACTGAACGACCGGGTCGACCTGGTCGTAGGCGATCCATCCGCCGGCACCCGCGCCCAGAAGGCCCAGCGCCGAGGCACCGAGCAACCGGGTCGCAAGCGGCGACGGTACGGTGCCCTCGCTCGATGTACGCGCGTCGTTCACTGCCTTGCCCCCGATCGATTCGGTGCCGCCCCGCCGGGACGCACCGGCTGTCGGCAACCTTCCGGTTCCCGACAGCCGACTCCTGCACCGCCAGTTGCGGCTCGTGTTGCGTCAGTTGATGCCGAACTTCGCTTTCGCATCCGCGATGCAGCGGTCCTTGGCGTCGCCGGCGTAGTTGTCGCAGCGTTCCTTCGCTGCCGCGTAGCTCGCGTCACGCTTGGCCTCGGCTGCATCTTCGCGCGATTCCTTCACTTCCTCGCTCGCTTCGCGCTTCGCCTTGCTCACCTTGAGCTCCGCCTTCGCGTCGGCCTTGGCCGCAGCGAGCGCCGCCTTGGCATCCTTCACGCACACGTCCTTGGCATTGCCGGCGAGTTCGTCGCACTTCTCCTTCGCGACATCGTAGTCGGTCTCCGCCTTGGTCACGAGCAGCTTGTAGCGGTTCTTGGGCGAGTCTTCTTCACGCACCTTGAGTTCCGCCTTGGCGACCTTTTCCGCGCCCTTTGCTTCGAGCAGGCACACGTCCTTCGCATTGCCCTTTACGTCGTCGCAACGTTCCTTGGCGGCCTTGTAGTCGGCCTCGATCCGGTCTTCGTCCGCATCGGTGACCGCACCCTTGGCGGCCATCGCACCGGCCGAAAATGCGAGCGCACTCGCCACGGCCACGGTCATGAGTTGTCGTTTGAACGTCATAGGTCTCTCCTTCTTCTGGTGATCAAAAGGTGCGGCGCTCAGTACGTCTTCTCGTGCTGATCACCCTTCAACAGCTGCTCGTTGCGACGTTCCCAGTCGCTCACCTGGCGTTCGGCTTCGTCCTTGGCGATGCCATAGGACTCCTGGATGCGGCCCACCAGCTGGTCGCGCTTGCCGGCGATGACGTCGATGTGATCGTCGGTGAGCTTGCCCCACTGTTCCTTGATCTTGCCCTTGACCTGCTTCCAGTTGCCTTCGATTCGATCCCAATTCATGGTCTCACTCCTTTGCTTGTGATTGACTGATCGGCGCGGCGGAATGCCGGCACCGCTACATCTTCTCCTTCGTGTCCTTCGCGGTGCCCTGCAGCTTCTCGCCGCCGCGCTCGAGGTCCTTGCCGGCACCTTCGATCGTGTTGCAGCCCGCCAGGGCCGCGAACGACACCAACATCAGCAACGCCACGAATCTCTTCATCTCGAACTCTCCTTCTTCGCACTGAAACGATGGTTGTGGTTCGCGTCCTGCCAGTGCCTTGCACCTCGCATCGAACACGGTTCCACTGTATCGACGGTCGGTAGCGCAATCGGTCGGCTCGCGGCTGGTTGAGACGTAGGTCTCGACCTACGCCGCATCGGTTGCGCGATCAGACAGCTGCCTGCAGGTGGTGCGACTCACCTCTCAACACGCCGTAGCACTCGCAGGCGTTCGCTTCCAGCACCGTACGGTCGAGCACGGCGATGTGTCCGCGGCTGCAGTGGATCGCACCGAGACGCTGCAGCTGACCCGCACATTCGGTCACGCCTTCGCGGCGCACGCCCAGCATGGCGGCGATCCGTTCGTGCGTGATCGCGAGCGTGTTGCTCACGGCGCGATCGATGCTCGTCAACAGGTAGCGGCAGAGCTGCTGATGCAGCGAGTGGCGCCGATTGCACACCGCCGTCTGCGCCATCTGCGTCAGCAGTGACTGGGTGTAGCGCAGCAGCAGGCGTTGCATGCAGCCCCCGCTCTCGAACTCCGCACGGATGCCGTCGGCCCGTGCGCGAAAGGCATGACCACCCGTCTGCACGACCGCCCGGTTCGAAGTGGCGGGACCACCCAGGATGGGCGAGATCCCGATCATGCCCTCCGGTCCGACCCGCGCGACTTCGGAGGCCGCGCCGTCGTGGGTGACGCACAGGAGCGAAACGACGGCATCGGCCGGAAAGTATGTGTACGGCGACGGCACACCGGGCTCCTCCAGGATCGTCCCCGTCGGGCACTCGATCAACTGCAGTTGCGGGGCCATCCGCGCCCACGCCTCGTCGGTCAGCGCCTGCAGGATGCGATTGCGGCGCAGGAGCGGATCGACCAGCGCCAGGCGGGGGCGGGATGGAAGGGCCGCCCGCAAGGACAATGCTTGCGGCGGGCGAGGATTTGCTACGGCGAGCGCGGGGGTCATGACATTCACCTTGTTTGCGTGACGGACAGTCGTTACGGCTCGGACACATCCATGAAGAAGTCCTTGAGGTGCAGTGCGGGGTCCTCACCCTTGCTGCGCGCGCGGCCTTCGGCTTCGGCTCGTGCCATTTCGACCGCCTCCTGTCTGGTGCGCGGCGCGGCCGCTTTCGCGGCGGGCTCGACCGCGCCGGATCGAGCAAAGGCGGTGGCGGCGCGGTCGTAGTCGCGCGTCGCCTGGTAGTTGCCCTCGCCGAATTCCTGCACTTTCGGATTGCCCTTGGCGCCTTTGCGCGGCTTGGCCGATGGCTTGCCACGGGACTTGGTCGTGCGGGTGGTGGTCCTCATCGCTTACTCCCTTCTCGTATCGGTATCCGGATGAATCGGTCGCCGCGGGCGTCAAACGTCAGGCTTGCGCCCCACGATCAGGCTCACGATGAACAGCACCAGGAACACGAAGAACAGGATCTTCGCGACGCCGGCGGCGCCGGCGGCGATGCCGGTGAATCCGAACACGGCAGCGATGATGGCGATCACGAAAAACACGGCGGCGTAGTGCAGCATGGCTGGCTCCTCGGTTGCGTCAGGGGATGGCTCCAGGTTACGCAGGCGCACGCCATTGATCCGTCGGTGCACCGCCGGAACTCGCGTAAGACAGCTCTGACACGCCGCTGCCATTCCCGGACGGCGTCGCACTGCGTCCTACAGGAATTGCGTCCCGAGTCCGACAGGCCGCGGCGGCTGCACTGGAAAGAATGCGGCTGTCGACGGCGACCCCGCATCGCCGATGCGCGGAGCGCCACACGGCACAGCTCCACCCCATGCCACCGCGCCGGCATAGTCTCGCAACCATGAAAGGAACACCCGATGCATATTCGACCACTGATCCAGACCGTGGCTTTGAGCGCAACGCTGACGCTCGCTGGCGCTGGCGCATTCGCGCAGACCACCGACGGTCAATCGACCACCGAGCCGAAGCCTGCGACGCCCCCGCCCGCCGATCGCGGCGAAAGCACGTCCTATGACGTGCGGCAGTGGACTCACGGCAGCTACATCGGCGGTAACGTCGGCGCCACCGACTGGCGCACCGATTGCCCCTCGGGCTCCGGCTGCGAGGACAGCACCGTCGGTTTCAAGCTGTATGGCGGTACCAAGTTCAACAACTTCCTCGGTGCCGAGCTCGGCTACGTGAACCTGGGACGGCCTGACACGAATGGCGGTCACCAGACTGCGCAGGGCGCCAACCTGAGCCTGATCGCCGGTATCCCGATCGGCGACCGCTTCGGCGTCAACGCCAAGGTTGGTACGCTGTACGCCTGGACCAACACGACCGGCAACGTACCGTCGCACCAGGCCGGCAAGGAGCGCGACTTCGGTCTTTCATACGGAGCCGGCGCGACCATGGCACTGGCGCCACGCGTGCAGCTGCGCGTGGACTGGGACCGCTACAACGTCGACTTCAAGGGTCGCGACGGCAAGGTCGACATGCTGTCCGCAGGGGTGCAGTACCTCTTCTAGAGAGCGGCGGAACGGTACATCTTTCAACAGCACATCTTTCACCACGAAGGACACCAAGGACACGAAGGTTCACGAAGGAGAATCGTTGCCTTTCCTTCGTGTTCCTTCGTGTCCTTCGCGTCCTTCGTGGTAAATGTGAGTCTTTCCCTGTTGGATGCTTGCGGTGGAACCAGCTCTAGCTGCTCGTTCGACCGAGCATCTGCTGCGGACCGACCCAGGCATCGAACTGTTCCGCGGTGACAGCGCCCGAAGCGAGCGCCGCTTCGCGCAACGACAGCCCTGCGCGATGGGCATGCTTGGCGATCTGCGCCGCGCGGTCGTAACCGATGTGCGGTGTCAGCGCGGTGACCAGCATGAGCGAGCGCTGCAGCAGCTCCTCTACCCTTGCCTCGTTCACCGCGATGCCGGCCACGCAATGCCGGGAGAAGCTCTCCATGGCATCGGTCATGAGTCGCAGGCTGTCGAGCACGTCGAGCGCGATCAGCGGCTTGTACACGTTGAGTTCGAAATGCCCCTGGCTTGCGGCGAAGCCGATGGCCGCGTCGTGCCCCATCACCTGTGCACACACCATGGTGAGGGCCTCGACCTGGGTCGGGTTCACCTTGCCCGGCATGATGGAGCTGCCCGGTTCGTTCTCGGGAAGGTGCAGTTCGCCGAGCCCGGCGCGGGGGCCGCTGCCCATCAGGCGGATGTCGTTCGCGATCTTGGTCAGGGCCACCGCCAGCATCCTGAGCGCGCCGTGCAATCCCACCAGAGCTTCATGACCCGCCATGGCGGCGAACAGATTGTCCGCCGGCCGCAACGGCAGGCCGAGCCGTTCGGCGATCCGGGTCGCGACACGCTGCCCGAACTCGGGATGCGTGTTGAGGCCGGTGCCCACCGCAGTGCCGCCGATGGCCAGGGTGCACACCGGCACCAGCGCGGTCATCACCGCCGATTCGCACAGCGTGAGCTGAGCGACGTAGCCGCCGAACTCCTGTCCCAGTGTCACCGGGGTGGCGTCCTGCAGGTGGGTGCGACCGATCTTGACGACGTCGGCAAACGTCACCGCCTTGCCCGCCAATGCCGCCCGCAACTCGCCCAGGGCGGGTAGCAGGCGCGTTTCCACCTGGCCGGCGACGGCAACGTGCATCGCCGTGGGAAAGACGTCGTTGGATGACTGTCCGAGATTCACTTCGTCGTTCGCATGCACGAGCCGCTCGGCACCGACCGGACCGCCGAGCGCGCGCGAAGCGAGGTTCGCCACCACCTCGTTGACGTTCATGTTGCTCTGGGTGCCCGAGCCCGTCTGCCAGACCGACAGCGGAAACTCGCGATCGAACTCGCCGGCGGCCACGCGCTCCGCAGCGGCCGCAATGGCGTCGGCCTTCGTCGCATCGAGGCGACCGAGATCGCGGTTCACCAGCGCCGCCGCCCACTTGATCCAGGCAAGCGCGTGAATCACGGCAAGCGGCATGCGCTGCTCGCCGATCGCAAAATAGCGCAGGCTGCGCGCCGTCTGGGCGCCCCAGAGCGCATCGGCCGGGACCTCGATCGGGCCGAAACTGTCGGATTCGGTTCGGGTGTCGCTCATCGCGCCGCTCTCAGTCCGCGCCAGGCCTGTGGGGGAAGTCACTGCATTCGGGGAATGGACGCCTGGGATCAAAGCCAATATTCCCACAACCGGGCGCCGGTCTCCTTCATCCGGGTGGCGACCGGTCGCTCCTGCCAGCGCTCGAGTGTAATCCGGTCCGACCGCGCGAGATCGGCCTCGAACATCGCCTCCATCTGGGCGCCGAAGGCGCCGCCCAGGATCACCGCGTTGATCTCGTTGTTGTGGACAAAGCTGCGCCAATCGAGATTGGTGGATCCGACGGTCGACCACACGCCGTCGACCACAGCCGTCTTGGCGTGCAGTACGGCGTCCCGCTGCTCGAAGATCTTGACGCCGCCGCGCAACAGGGCGGTGTAGTAGGACCGGCCGGCGTGGAACACCAGCCCCGAGTCGGTCGTGCTGGGCAGGATGATCTTCACGTCGACGCCGCGGGCGGCGGCTTCGGTGAGGGCGGCGATCATCTGCTTGTCCGGCACGAAGTACGCGTTGGTCAGGTGGACGCTGCTTTCGGCGCTGCGGATCGCGGAGAGCATGGTCACGTAGATGGGGTTGGGCACATCTTCCGGCGACCCCGCCACCGCGCGTGCCACATCGGGCCCCTTCGTGACGGGCGCCGGGAAGTAGCGCTTGTCGGTGAGCAACTCGCCGCCCTGTTTCTGCCAGGTGTCGACGAACATGCGCTGGAACTCCGCCACCACGGGCCCTTCCAATCGGACGTGGGTGTCGCGCCACGGCAACTTGGACTCGGCCTTCGGCCGCTGCCGCTTCGAGAACGAACCCCGGGAGTACACGCTGCTGATGTTGATGCCGCCCACGAAAGCGGTGCGACCGTCGACGATCAGCACCTTGCGGTGGTCACGCCAGTTGACCTCCCACCCGCGGCGCGCGGTGAGCGGATTGATCGGGTTGAACTCCAGCACCCGCACGCCGCCCGCCTTCAACCGGTCGAAGAAAGCCGACGGCGTATTGATGGCGCCGACACTGTCGTAGATCAAGTTGACGTCCACCCCTTCGGAGCGCTTGGCGAGCAGCGCGTCGACGAAGCGGTTGCCGACCTCGTCGTCCTCGATGATGTAGAACTCGACGTTGATGTGATCACGCGCTTCCTGGATGGCGGTGAACATGGCCTTGAACGTGACCGGACCGTCGCGCAGCAAGGTGACCTTGTTGCCGACGAGGAGCGGACTCCCGGCGATCGCTTCCTCGACCGCCAGATGCCGCTCGAAGATGCCGGCCCCGCCGCCTTGTTCCTGCAGGCGTTGCAGGATCGCCCGGGTACGGGCGGGTGATAGCGGCCCGTTCGCACCCTCCATGGAAACGCGCGTCGGCGCATGGCGATCCATGTCCGGCACCATGGTCGGCATGGGCGAACACCCGACCAGGCAACCCATCAGCAGCCAAGCGAAACGGAGCATGGCGCTCGACCGGCCGGGTTCGTTGCGAACCCGGCCGCTACTCGGATCGCAACAGGACTGCGGCGGGTGCCTTGGTTCGCGCCACCTCAGGCAGGCCTTCGAGGAGATCGGCCAGTTCGTCGGCGTGCTGCTCCTCCACCGCCAGGATGCCCTCCAGCATCCGCCGCGTCGTGGGGTCGCGGTCGCCGATGTACTGGATGATGTCGCGATAGCTGTCGATGGCGATGCGTTCGGCCACCACGTTCTCGGTGATCATGTCCACGAGCGAGCTGCCCTCCACGTACTCGGCATGGCTCCGGTTCACCAGCCCGTTGGGGGCGAAGTCGGGCTCACCGCCCAGCTGGACGATGCGGTCGGCGATCTGGTCGGCGTGCGACTGCTCCTCGTTCGAGTGCACCAGGAATTCGTCGGCGATGCTCTTCGACTGGATACCCTTCGCCATGAAATGGTGCCGGCGATAGCGCAGCACGCAGACGATCTCGGTGGCGAGGGCGTCGTTCAGCAGCTTCAGCACGATCTCGCGATCGGCACCGTAGCCGGCGGTCACGGCGCCTTCCGCGAGGTGCAGGCGAGCACGGGCGCGCAACGTCTTCACGTCGGTGAGGGAGGTGGGCGTCTTCATGGAATGCTCCATTCCGGGGGTGGGCGGTGAAGTTCATTCTCCGCAGGCCATGCGGGGCGTCCGTTCGCCAGCGCACAGTCCCACGCCGATGGGTGCAAGTTGCCTGGAAACTTCGTACCATCGGCCGATGGGGAAGAGGGACTCGTTCCGGAGCGAGCGCGCGTCCGGGGCCGGATCGGTACGCCGGCGTTCGCTGGCAATGGCGGTTAAGCGACAGACGCATGACGAAGGGATGCATCAGCGCATGCACGCCCGTCCATGACGCTCGCCGACCTCCTGGCGCAGCTCATCAACGGGCTCGCCAACGCGTCCACTCTGTTCCTGCTCGCCTCCGGCCTGTCGCTGATCTTCGGCGTCACGCGCGTGGTGAATTTCGCGCATGGCTCGCTCTACATGGTCGGCACCTACGGCGCGATCTGGCTGGCCGAGCATCTGGGTGGCGGCGGGCTCGGGTTCTGGGGCGCCGTGCTCATCGCTGCCTGCGGTGTGGCGGTGTTGGGCGCCCTCATGGAGCTCGCCGTGCTGAAGCGGATCTACGGCGCACCGGAGTTGTTCCAGTTGCTGGCCACGTTCGCGGTGGTGCTGATCATCAAGGACGTCGCCCTGATGGCGTGGGGCCCCGAGGACATCCTCGGGCCGCGCGCACCCGGCCTGACCGGCGCGATCGAGCTCGCGGGCCAACCGATCCCCCAATACGACGTGCTGCTGATCGTGCTGGGGCCTGTGGTGCTGCTGGCGCTGAAGCTCCTGCTGGAGCGCACGCGCTGGGGCGTGCTGATCCGTGCCGCCACCGAAGACCGCGAGATGGTCAGCGCCCTCGGCGTGAACCAGGTCTGGCTCTTCACCGGCGTGTTCGCCCTGGGCAGCGGGCTCGCGGGCCTCGCCGGTGCCCTGCAGATGCCGCGCGAGCCGGCGAGCCTGGGGCTCGACCTGATCGCGATCACCGATGCGTTCGTGGTCGTGGTGGTCGGTGGTCTCGGCAGCCTCGGCGGCGCCTTTCTCGCCGCGCTGGTGATCGGCATCGTGAAGGCATTGTGTTTCGCTCTCGGCACCGTGGACCTGTTGGGGTACACGCTCAACTTCTCCAAGCTCACCCTGGTGGTGGAATTCGTGCTCATGGCATTGACTCTCGCCTTGCGCCCCTGGGGCTTCGCGGGTCGGCCGCTGCGCGGCTTGCGCGAGGCACCCGGCACGATCGAACACGTGCGCACGCCCGCGCGAAAATTCTGGACCATCGCGATGGCGATCGTGGCATTGCTGGTGCTCTTGCCGGCCGTCGCGGACGACTACACGCTCGTGCTCGCCACCGACTGCGCGATCTTCGCGCTGTTCGCGGCAAGCCTGCATTTCCTGATGGGCCCGGGCGGGCTCGCCTCGTTCGGTCATGCCGCCTACTTCGGTATCGGGGCCTACGCGGCCGGCATGCTCGCGAAGCAGGCGGGTGCGCCGATGTTGCTCGCGTTGTTCGCGGCACCGTTCGCGGCCGCGGCGTTCGCGCTCGTCTTCGGCTGGTTCTGCGTGCGACTGACCGGCGTCTATCTGGCCATGCTCACACTGGCCTTCGCGCAGATCGTCTGGTCAGTGGCCTGGCAATGGGACGACGTGACCGGCGGCAGCAACGGCCTCGTGGGGGTCTGGCCAGCGCCCTGGGCCGCGGACAAGACACACTTCTACTGGCTGACGATCGTGTTGTGCACTGCGACCATCGCGATCCTGTGGCGCGTGATGCACGCGCCGTTCGGCTATTCGTTGCGGGCCGGGCGCGACGCGAATCTTCGGGCCGATGCGATCGGCATCGACGTGAAGCGCGTGCAATGGTTCGCTTTCCCGGTCGCCGGCGCTGCAGCCGGGCTGGCGGGCGCGCTGTATGTGTACTCCAAGGGCAGCCTCGCGCCGGACGTGATGGCGATCTCGCGCTCGGTCGATGGATTGGTGATGGTGCTGTTAGGCGGTGTGCAGACGCTGACGGGCCCCGTCGTGGGTGCGGCGCTGTTCACGTGGTTGCAGGATGAGATCCTGCGGCGGACGGAGTATTGGCGCTTGATCCTGGGGCTGGCGATTCTCGTGCTGGTGCTGCTGTTTCCTCGGGGGGTGGTGGGGAGTCTGCGGCGGGTTGTTCGTGGGAGCGACGCTTGAGCGACCATATGGCCCCCATCCCTACCTTCCCCCGGCAAAGCCGGGGGAAGGGGTGTACACCCCCTCCCCCACCTTCGGTGGGGGAGGGTTGGGGTGGGAGCGAGCACCTGGCATGACTCTCCTCACCATCGACAACCTCGAGAAACACTACGGTGGCGTCCACGCCGTCGCGGGCGTCTCGTTCAGTGTCGCCATCGGTGAAAGGGTCGCTCTCATCGGCCCCAACGGCGCCGGCAAGACCACCTGTTTCAACATGATCGGGGGCCAGATCCGACCGGATGGAGGTCGTGTCCTGCTGGCAGGTGAAGACATCACCGGTGCACCCTCGCGCGCGCTGTTTCGCAAGGGCGTCGGCCGCACTTTCCAGATCGCGACTACCTTCGGCTCGATGACCGTACGGGAGAACGTGCAACTCGCCCTGCTCTCGCACGCGCACCGTGCCCTGGGATGCTTGAGCGACGCCACGGACGCCGCAGCCGAAGAAGCGCGCGCGCTATTGGCGGCGGTGGGTCTTGAATCGCAGGCCGCCAGACCCTGCGACCAACTTGCCTACGGCGACGTGAAGCGCCTCGAACTCGCCATGGCGCTGGCGAACGCGCCACGCTTGCTCCTGATGGACGAGCCCACCGCCGGCATGGCGCCTCGCGAGCGCCATGATCTGATGACGCTGGTATCGGACATCTGCGCACAGAGTGACCTGTCGGTGTTGTTCACCGAACACGACATGGACGTGGTCTTCGGCCACGCCGATCGCATCGTCGTGCTCGACCGTGGGCGGCTGGTGGCGCAAGGCAGTCAAGAGGAAGTGCGCGTCGATCCGGAAGTGAAGCGCATCTACCTGGGTGAATCGGCATGACCATGCCCGCCGCCGACGCGCTCCTGCAAGTGACCGATCTCGCCAGCGGCTACGGTCGCGCGCAGATTCTGTACGGCGTCGGCCTCGAACTGCGGCGCGGCGAAGTAGTCGCCCTCCTTGGCCGCAACGGCGCCGGCAAGTCGACGACCCTCAAGACGCTGATGGGCCTCGTGCGTGCACGGCAGGGGCAGGTCACCCTGCTTGGCCGGCGCATCGAAGGGTTGTCGCCCTTTCGCATCTGCCGGCTCGGACTCGGATACGTGCCGGAAGAACGCCGCGTGTTCGCCGGGCTCACCGTCATGGAGAACCTGGAAGTCGCGCGACGACCGGCCCGCACCGGCGCGCCGACATGGACGCCACAGCGCCTGTTCGAACTGTTCCCCAATCTCGGCCGCATGCGCGAGCGGCGCGGCGGCGAAATGTCCGGCGGTGAACAGCAGATGCTCACCATCTCGCGTACGCTCATGGGCAATCCGCTCGCCGTGCTGCTCGACGAGCCCTCCGAAGGCCTGGCGCCGGTCATCGTCGACGAGATGGCCAGGGCGATCGCGGAGCTGAAGCGCGAAGGCCTCACCATCCTGCTGTCGGAACAGAACCTGCGCTTCGCCACTGCCATCGCCGATCGTGCCGCCATCATCGAACGCGGCACGATCCGGTTCACCGGCACCATGGCGGAGTTGTTCGCGAACACCGAAGTGCGCGATCAATACCTCGCGGTCTGAGATGATGTCCCTCCCGATGGGCCTACGGCCCTTCCCCCCGAGGGGGCCAGCCCGCTTGGGGCGGCCCGGCGCGGGCTGAACGCGCCGTGACCAATCTAACGAAAGATGTCCGCGATGCCGAACGAGAGGTCGGGAAACGCCGCCGGCGAGACGGCATCCGGCCGCGCCACCTCGAACGAAGTGCGGTAGCGGCCTTCCAGCGGCTCTCGATAGACCTCGATCACCTGGCGATCGACGTTGGCGATCCAGACTTCGCGGATGCCTGCACGCGCATACACACCGAGCTTGATGCCGCGATCGTAGTGGACGGTGGAATCCGACACCTCGATGACCCAGAACACTTCATCGGCCCTCGGCACGTGGGCTCTCATGCTGTCGGCGCCCGGCGCGAGGATGGCGAAGTCCGGTTCCGGTTCCGAATGCGGCGGCAAGGTAACGGAGTTCTGGCACGAGACCACGGCTCGGTCGCCGAGCGCAAGCACCAGCAGTTTCGTGAGCCGATTGACGGTCCCGATATGCGGCCCACCGATCGGAGCCATGACCATCAGGTCGCCGTCGATCAGCTCGATGCGACTGTCCGGCGCGAAGACGCCGAGGTCACCGAGCTTGTGGTAGTCCTCGACCGTCAGCTTGTAGCGGCCCGGTGTTTCCAAGGTGCGCATGATCGGTTCTCCTCGGCAGGCGGACACGAGCGATCGATACGGAATGAGTCTAACACCGGGATGCGGCGTCCTGGGGTATCCCGTACCGACCCGGCTGCGGTGTAGCCTTCGGCTTTTCCCCACCCCACAGCACGTTCCGGACTCCCCATGCCCACCCTCGCAGGAATCGACGTCGGCGGCACCTTCACCGACCTGGTGCTGTGGGATCCGGAGTCCGGCGACATCCGGGTGGCCAAGGTGCCGACGACGGTGCCGAACCAGGCCATGGGTGTGCTCGAAGCGCTCGACGAAGCCGGTGCCGACCTCGCGCGTATCGAGGTCATCATCCACGGCACCACGACGACCACCAACGCGCTGCTCGAGCGCAAGATCGCGCGTGTGGGGCTCATCACGACGCAGGGTTTTCGCGACGTGCTCGAGCTGGGGCGCCGCACCCGGCCCACGCCCTACGGGTTGACCGGCACCTTCGTTCCCCTCATTCCGCGCGAACTGCGCATGGAAGTCCCCGAACGCATCAGTGCCGAGGGCGAAGTCCTGGTGCCGCTCGACGAGGACGCGGTGCGCGCTGCGGTGCGCAGGCTGTTGGCGGCCGATTGCGAGTCCCTCGCGATCCATTTCCTGCACAGCTATCGCGAGCCGAAGCACGAGCTGCGCGCTGTCGCCATCGCGCGCGAACTCTGGCCGAACGGCTACATCACGGCCGGGCATGAGATCCTCGCGGAGTACCGAGAGTACGAGCGCGGCGTTGCGGCGGCCGTGAATGCTTCCGTTCAACCGGTGCTGCAGCGTTACCTGCGCCAATTGCGCCTCGGCCTGATCGACGGCGGCTTCGATCGCGAGCTGCTGGTCATGCAGGGCAACGGGGGCACGGTCGCGGCGCGGATCGCCCATGAGAACGCCGTGAACTCGGTGATGTCGGGCCCCGCTTCGGGCGTCATCGCCGCGGCGGCGACCGGCCGATCCGCCGGCATCTCGCGGCTGATCACGTACGACATGGGTGGCACGTCGACTGACGTCGCGCTGGTGGAGGGCGGATCGCCGCAACTGTCGTCCGAGCTCGAACTCGAGTACGCAATGCCGATCCACGTGCCGATGGTGGACGTGCATTCGATCGGCGCCGGCGGCGGCTCGATCGCACGCGTTGACGACGCCGGCATGCTGCAGGTGGGCCCCGAGAGCGCGGGCGCGCGGCCTGGTCCGATCTGCTATGGCCGTGGCGGCACCGAACCGACCATCACCGACGCCAACCTGGTGCTGGGTCGCCTCGATGGGACCAAGCTGCTGGCCGTGGACGCCGACGTGGCCCTGGACGCAGTGCGATCGATCATCCTGGCACGCGTCGGGGAGCCGCTCGGCCTCGATGCCGACGCTGCCGCGGCCGCGATCCTGCGCATCGCCAATGACCGCATGGCCGGTGCCATCCGCATGGTGAGCCTTGCCCGCGGGCATGATCCGCGCGACTTCGCGCTGTTCGCATTCGGCGGCGCTGGACCACTGCATGCGTGCGCTCTGGCGCGCGAACTCGGGATTCCGCGCGTGCTGATCCCTGCCCGGCCGGGACTCACCAACGCGCTCGGGTGTGCCGTTGCGGACCTGCGGCACGACTACGTGCGCACGGTCAACGTGGCCTTGCCGGATCTGCCCGACACGCTCGTGCGGGCAGTGCTCGACGCCCAGGTCGCGGAAGGTCGCGCGATGATCGACCGCGAAGGCGCGACCGTCGAGCGCATCGACTGCGTCTTCGAGGCGGACATGCAGTTCCAGGGGCAGAGCCACCTGCTCGCGATCCCGATCGACCGGCCGGACATCACCGGCGACCAGCTCCGCGCGGCCTTCGAGACGGCCTACTGGCAACGCTTCCAGGTGCGATTGCCGGAGATCCGCCCGGTGCTGGTCAACCTCCACACCGCGGTGATCGGCCGGCGTACGCCGCTGTCCTTCGAGGCGCTGGGGCGTGGCGCACCGGCGGCATCGCTCGACCAGGCCTGCATTGACCGGCGACCGGTCTGGTTCGAGGGCAGGCGCATCGACACGCCGGTCTATCGCCGCGAATGGTTGCCGGAAGGCGCGAACTTCACCGGCCCTGCCATCATCGAACAGCTCGACACCACCATCGTGCTGGAGCCCGGCAACCGCGCGGAGCGCGATCCACTGGGCAACCTGCTGATACAGGTGGCGTAGCCGCACAGACAATATCGCAACCCTCGGGAGACCCGTCACATGAAACGCTTCGTTCTCTTCGCACTCGCCCTGTCCGCCCTGGTGCGCCCTGTCCTGGCCGACGACTTTGCCGTCGAGCACCTGCGTCCGCAGGGATTGTTCGCCTCACCGATGTTCTCGCAGGTGACCACCGTGATCGAAGGCAAGCTGATCTTCGTGAGCGGTCAGGTCTCGTGGGACGACAAGGGCAAGGTCATGTTCCCCGGCGACCTGCGCGCGCAGACGCGCCAGACGTTCGAGAACATGAAGATCGCGCTCGCCGCGGCCGGTGCCTCCATCGACAACGTGCTCAAGTTCACCATCTACGTCGTGAACCTCGACCGCGAGAAGTGGAAGATCGTGGGCGAGGAACGGGCGAAGTACATCAATCCCGAGAAGGCACCGGCGAGCACCATGGTGGGCGTGCCCGCGCTGGTGCTGGAGGATCTGCTGATCGAGATCGAAGCGGTGGCGGTGATTCCGGATTAGCACTCTGCCCACACCGGCGGGGGTGGAGAAGGTGTACATCCTTTCCTCCGCCGTAGGTGGGGGAAGGAGCTGTACGTTCCCTCCTCTACCGCAGGTGGGGGAGGGGAGCTGTACATCCCCTCCTCCACCGAAGGCGGGGCAAGGAGCTGTACGTCCCCTCCTCCACCGAAGGTGGAACAAGGAGATGTACGTCCCCTCCTCCACCGAAGGTGGGGGAGGGTTAGGGTGGGGGCCGCTCACGCATGGGGTCTCGATGACGTCGGTATTCGGGCGGCGCTTGCCCCCATCCCAACCTTCCCCCTGCGTAGCTGGGGGAAGGAGTGACTGTTGCGAGGGCATGCAGTACATCTCTTCCCGCGCACCATCGAACCCAAAGAAAAGGCCGGGACATTTTCATGTCCCGGCCAAAGGGAGGAGCTACGTCAGGAGACTGCGGGTGAAACCGTGGTTCAGGCGGCGCTGCACTCGCTCACGAACTTCTTGCGCGCATCGCCCTTCAGAGCCTTGCCTTTCGCGTCGGCGATGCACGCCTTGGCCTTGTCGACCTGGGCCTGACGCTCCTGCTTCTCGGCAGCGGTGAGGGACAGGCACTGGCTCATGAAGGCACGGCGTTCATCGCCCTTCAGGGCCTTGGTCTTGGCTTCGGCGTTGCAGCCCTTCATCTTTTCCTTCTGGGTCTGGGCGAAGGCAGGGGCGGAAACGGCGAGGCACAGCGCGACGGCGGTGATGACGAGTTTCATGGTGTTCCCCTTTTTGAGGTGTCGGTAGTCGGCGGCGGTGGGACTTCGGATCGTGTGGTGCGACCCGGGGCGGATCGTAGGGGCCGTGCCGGAAAAGTTCTCTGCGCCGCGACTCCAGTGCAGATCGCGCACCTCGAAGTCTCGGATCGCGCTACCAACCCTTGCGCATGACGGACGCTTAACGTGTATGGTCCGGGCTGGCCACGACCAACCGCGGGAGCGCCATGAACTGGAATCGCGAGATCGACCTGTACTGCGAACGCACCGGCCCCGGCCTCTTCGAGGAGCCGCTCAACGCCCTCTCGAACCTGGGCTTCGTGCTGGCAGCCTGGCTGGTCTGGCGCAAGGGGCGGGGACGCACCTGGGACATGCGCGTGCTGGCCTGCCTGATCGCGCTGGTCGGCATCAGCAGCCTTTCCTTCCATACCTTCGCCATGCAATGGGCCGCGGCGCTCGACACAGCGGCCATCGCGCTATTCATCTGGTTCTTCCTGCAGCGCCTCCTGGTGCGGGCAGTGGGCTTCGGCAACATCAGCGCGCTGCTGATGGTCATGAGCTACGCCGTCACGGCGTACATGGTCGAGCGCTACTTCAATGCCGAGTGGCTGAACGGCTCCATCGCCTACGTGCCACCGCTGGCAGTGCTGGGTGGCGTATCCGTGTCCTTCGTGGCGACCAAGGGCGCGCTCGCAGCGCCCTTCATCATCGCCACCATCCTGTTCGGCTTGTCACTAGCGCTGAGGACCATCGATCTCGCGGTGTGCCATGTCTTCCACGAAGGCACGCACTTCCTGTGGCACCTGCTGAATGCCGCGGTGCTCTACGCCCTCGGCATCGGCCTCGCCGGGTTCATTTCACGGCGCTCCCGACATTGAGCATCGGCGCGATGCTGGTGCCCGCCGGAATGACGACGGTATTGGTGTTGCCCTTCTCCGCAAATTTGAGCAGCGCCAGGTTGGCCTCGTGCTGGAGGTATTCCCGCGTGAGGCTGCCGGCGATGATGCGATTGGAACGGGCAATGCCGTCGGCCTCGGTCACCCGGATCTCGGCTTCCTTCTTCGCGATCTCGGTCTGCACGGCCATCGCTTCGAGCTTCTTCTGGTTCGCGACCGCGGCCCGGATCGCCTCCTCGATGGAGGGGTCGGTCATCACCGACCGGATCACCACTCGCGTAATGGCGAACACGGACTGATCCGCCTTCTCCAGCTCGGCCAGCATGTTCGTGCGGATGGCGTCCGCCAACTGGTCGCGGCGCGTGTGCATGACCAATGAGTCGACCTTGGCGATCTCCTCGTAGGCCACATTGCGGGCCACGCGAAAGACGAGTTCGTACGCCGGCAGGTAGTAGCCGCCCTCGGGCGCGCGCACCGATTGCCCCGCGTACTTCGCCTGCAGTTCGGCAATGGCAGCGTCCTTGACGCGGTAGTACACGGTGACGTCGAAATCGCGCAGGCTCAGATTGTCCTTGGCCTTGGGGGTGAGGTCATTGAGGTCGAGCGCGATCTCCTTCGCGGAGTGTTCCTCCACGCTCGAGATGGCCGGCCACTTCACGTACACACCCGGGCCGATCTCGTGGGGGCTGATGACCCCCAAGGTCGTGCGCACGCCGACGTTGCCCGTGCCGATGGTGCCGGCCACACCGAAAACGACACTCAGGACAATGAATGCCAGCACCAGGGTACCGACGATTCTCGGCACTCTGCGCGCCACCCCTGACACCCCCGGTTCGCCGCGACCCAGTATCGCCATGATTCAACCCCCGCGCTTGGTTTTCGCGCGAGAGGAAGCAGCGATCAGGCCAGCACTCCCCGCACCGGCTGCCGCTTGCGGCCGATGAACAGGTAGTACGGCACTCGCACGAACGGAATTCGCGGCACGGGACCCGAATGTTCGAGCAGCACGTCGGTGCGACAACGCGACATGAGGTACGGCAGATGATCGGGGCTGGGGAACACGCCATCCCGATCGAACCAGGCGCGCCAGAAGCTGCGCGCGAAGCTGCTGTGCCGCGCGCGCCCCGGCATGGGGTCGCGCCGCGACACGTAGAAGTCCACCACGCCGAGCAACCCACCCGGCTTCAGCATCGCGAGCGCATTGTCGATGGCGCGATACCAGTCGGGGATCATCGACAGCGAGTACGAGAAGTACACCGCGTCGACGGGCTGCGAGGGTGCATAGGCGGTCGCGTCGGCCTCGACGACGTGCACGTTCGGCCATTGCTGCACCCGCTGCCGCGCCTGGTCGAGCAGCGGCCGGCACAGGTCGACGATCTCGACGCTCTTCAGGAACGCGAGGCGCTGGCGGAAGAACGCGACGTTGCGCCCGGTGCCACCGCCCAGTTCCACCACCGATCCGCCGGTCGGCACGTCGAGCAGCTCGATCAATTCGCGGCGGCCATGCAGCAGGTGCTCGCGCGAGCGATCGTAGTGCTCCGCCTGCGGACCGTAGAAAGCGGCGAGGCGGTCGGCGTGCGTGCCCTTGCGCGGCTGCCCGCGCAGCAAGCGGAACAGCACCCGCGCATCGGCGAGCAGCATGTGGCTATGGGACGAGGACATCGGCGATGTGAAATCCGGCGTAGGTGTGCACGCGATCCTGCCGCGTCAGCGCGCGTGCCCATTCGTCATGGAAGCGCAGCCGCTCCTTGACCGGTTGCCGTCCGCCGGCGATCGCGATCGAGACCCGATCGAGATAGCGCGGGCGCGCATGGGCGGAACGGAAGATGGCCCGTGCACCCGGCGCCGCACGATCGAAGATGGCTTCCCATTCGGCGGCGAGCGCTTCGGGGTAGTAGGAACTCATCCAGTCCATGTGATCGAGCAGCACGAACTTGGAGATGCGGTCCGACGTAGAGTGCAGGAACTCCGTCACCGTCGATGTATGCGGCTGCACGCGATCGGCCAGCCCGCCCTTCAAGCGCTCGAATCCCTCGCGCTTCAGGTACTCCGGGCAGCAATGCGGCGTGTAGTGCCCGCGCAGATACACGCGCCAGAAGTAGTTGTCCGCCACGGGCAGATGTCGGAAGACGTATTCGATCGCATGCCGCACGTAGCCTGCCACGCCACCATGGTGCTGCGCCTGCACTTCCTTGCGCTGCGGATGCGGCACACCCAGCAGCGACAGCGTGAGTTGCCGGCCGAGCATCCAGTTCATGGGCTTGTTCCACAGCAGCGGCTTGATGCGGCTGTCGTAGATGTGGCGCTGCTCGTCGACGCTCGGGGCGTCGGTCAGGTCACGGATGGCGCGTTCGAGCTTGGGACGCAGCTTGAGATAGCTGCGCATGCCGCGGGCCACGATCCCCGAGAGGCCGTGGTAGTAGAAACTCCCGCGCTCCTCCGGATGGGTGAACCAGTTCCCGTTGCGATCCCAGAACGCCTGCGCGAACGGCGAGAGGTCGGCCCGCAGCGCATCCCCGTAGATCTCGCGAAACTGCGGGTGGCGCCCGTGCCCGAAGACCTTGAAGAAGTCGTCGTGGTCAAGCCGCCGGATGCCCGCCAGCTTGAGCTCGAGCAGGGCCGTCTGCCGTGGATTGGCATCCACCGCGTGGACCCTGCGAGGCCCGCACAAGGCATAGTCCAGGGTATTGCAGCCGGCGCTGGTGATGACCAGGACGATGTCATCGGCGTTCAGCTCGAGCGCCTGACGGTCCACCGCCGGATCTTCCCAGCAGGTGTTGTAGACCAGGGAGCGGGAATAGATCGCATCGAAAACCCGCTGGTCGATGCGGTCGAGGAACGTCAAGTCGTCGGGTTTCAGGCGAGATCCCTTGCCGCCGGCGCGGCCTAGTGAAAACCCGCTGGAGGCTAGGCACCTCCCATGACAGGGGTATTACCCTGGCATGCCAGTTCTATTGCATGCTCTGCCGCTGCATGGCTTCCGTCGGCGACGTGGCCACTGGCACCAGAGGGATCACCCGCCGGCGCGGCGCCGGTTCGCTCCCGGACATGGACGCGAAACTGGGGCACCGGTAGAGGGCGATGTCAAGGCCGTTCTCCGGGTAGCGGCCGCAGGCGAGCTTCTTCCAGAACGGCGTGTTGTAGATGCGGCAGCGTGATTCGCCCTTTTCGCTCCAGTCGAGAAAGATGCAGCTCTTGTGCATGCAGCAATTGCCGCAGTGGGTGCACTCGCCGACGATCGCCTCGCGGCGGAACACGCGATTGCGCTGGTACAGCACATAGCGCGAGAACGCCCGCGATTGCACCTGGCCGCGCAGATGTCGGGCCCCTTTCAGCACCGTGCGCCGGTAGTCGCGCAGGTACGCAGGATCGCGTGAGATAGCGGTAGCCACGATGGGCCCCACCGGAACGAACAACCCCATGAACCCGGCCATCAGCCAGTCCAGCGCCACCGCTGCCTTCATCGGGCCTCCAGGAACGAAGTTGAGGCGAAATGTAACCCGATCCGGACGGATCAGGGAACTGCCTGGATGTGTGACACAAGCGCTACACTGAGCGTTCCCACTCCCTTAGCGTCAGCGATGTCTCTGGACCCCATCACGCTGTCCGTCATTCAGAACGGCCTGCAGCAGGTCTGCAACGAGATGGATCTCGCTTTCGTGCGATCGGCCTTCAGCCCGGTGATTGCCGAGGCACTTGACCGCTCCGACGGGATCTACCACCGGGACACCGGCGAGCTGATCGCTCAAGGCGATCTCGGCCTGCCGGTGTTCGTGGGCACGATGCAATTCTCCACTCAGGCGGTGATCTCGCGCGCACGCGACCTGTCGCCCGGCGACGTCTTCATCGTCAACGACCCGTACCTCGGTGGCACCCACCTGATGGACGTGAAGTTCGTGATACCGTACTTCTATCGCGAACGGCTGTGGTGTTGGCTCGCGAACACCGGCCACTGGCCCGACACCGGCGGCATGGTACCCGGCGGCTTCTCCGCCAACGCGACCGAGGTGGAACAGGAAGGCCTGCGCCTGCCGCCGGTGAAGCTCTTCAAGCGCGGCGTGTTGGACGAAGAGATTCTGTCCATCATCCTGTCCAACATCCGCCTCGCAGATCAGCGCATCGGCGACATCCAGGCCCAGGCCGCTGCGCTGGCCGTCGGCGAAAAGCGACTCACCGCCCTGCTCGATCGCTATGGTGCCGACGAGGTGGAGGGTGCCATAGCCGAACTCAAACGCCGTGCCGCCCAGCAGATGCGCGCGAAGATCGCGAGCATTCCGGACGGCACCTATCACGGCGAAGCCTGGGTCGATTCCGACGGTGTCGTCGACGAGCCGCTGAAGATCGCCATGGCCGTCACCAAGGCCGGCGATGCGCTCACCTTCGACATGACCGGCTCGTCGCCGCCGTGCGCCGGCCCCATGAACAGCGTGATCGCCACCACGAAATCGTCGATCTACCTCGCGATCAAGCACGTGTTTCCTGAAGTGCCCATCAATGCCGGCACCTTCGAGCCGCTGCACATCGTTGAACCCGACGGCACGTTCCTCTACGCGAAATACCCGCGGCCGGTCTCGGGCTGCGCGGCGGAAGTGAGCCAGCGCATCGCCGAGGCGGTGTTCGACGCGCTGGTCAAAGCCATCCCCGACCGCCTGTTCGCCGCACCCGCCGGCACCTCCGGCAACTTCGCGCTCGGCGGCACCGATCCGAAGACCGGGCGCCCCTACGTGATGTACGTGATCTCCGGCGGCGGCTACGGCGGCTCGCGCGCGGGCGACGGCATCTCGAACGGCTGCTCCACCATCGGCATCTCGAAGACCACGCCGATCGAAGTGATGGAACAACGCTATCCGGTCGTGTTCGAGCGCTACGCCATCCACGAAGGCTCGGGCGGCGCCGGTGAGCAGCGCGGCGGCTTCGGCGTCACTTATTCAGTCCGCCTGCGCCGCGGCGCAGCGCGCGCCTCCATGGTGATGGATCACGGCCGCTTCGGGCCGCGGGGTGCACTGGGCGGCGAAGACGGCGGCACCAATGCCGTGCAAGCCAGCATCGACGGCACCGAATATGTGCCGCCGCACCGCTCCAAGGACCAGGATATCCCGCTCAAGGCCGGCGACACCGTCACCGTCTCCACCCCGGGCGGGGGCGGCTATGGCGAACCGTTTGCGCGCGACCCGCTCGACGTGGCCCGCGACGTGCAGCGCGGCTACTACACTGCGGTCGAGGCGAAACAGCGCTTCGGCGTGGTGCTGGACTCGCACGGGAAACCCGATATCCCGGCCACCCGACGCCTGCGCGTCGACGCGTTGCAGGGGCTGGAAGAAAGTCCCAGAATCGAAGCGCACGGCGGCTGACCGCGCAGTCCGCCCACTGACCACCGCTGTAACCCGAGGGAGAGCGAAATGAATGCAATCGATCGTCGCAGCTTCATGAAATTCGCCGCCGGTGCCGCCGTTGCCGGCACGTCCGCCGGCTGGCTTGCGCAGGCCCTCGCCCAGGGCAAGATCACGCCGGGTCCGAAAGACGTCTTCATCGTCGTGGACGTGCAGAAGTGCTTCATCCCCGGTGGCTCGCTCGCGGTAGAGCGCGGCGACGAGATCGTGCCGCTCATCAACTCCATCGCGAAGAAATTCCAGTACGTCGTGATGACGCAGGACTGGCATACCGCCGACCACATCTCGTTCGCATCGCAGCACGAGGGCAAGCAGCCCTTCGAATTGATCGACGTGCCCTACGGCAAGCAGGTGCTGTGGCCCGACCACTGCGTGCAAGGCACCGAAGGCGCCGAGTTCGCGCCCGGGCTCGACATCCCGCACGCGATGCTGGTCATCCGCAAGGGCTACCACCGCGACGTGGACAGCTATTCCACGTTCATGGAGGCGGACAAGAAGACGCCGACAGGGTTGACCGGTTACCTGAAGCAGCGTGGCGTTAAGCGATGCTTCCTTGCTGGGCTTGCGACCGATTTCTGCGTGGGGTGGAGTGCGATGGATGCGACGACCGCGGGATTCCGGGCGGCGGTGATCGAGGATGCCTGCAGGGGGATCAACCTCGGGGGCACCGGGCTCGAGGCGGCGTGGAAGGAAATGGGGAAGAAGGGGGTGAAGAGGATGCAGTCGTCGGATCTTGCGTAGCGGAAATCGCGGGGTGGTTCTTGAGAGAAAGGCTCGCCACTGCGGGCCTTTCTCGTTTCGGGGCCTGGTTCGCTTTACATACGGCGACCGCGCATCAAGGTGTGTTTGCCATTTGCATTTAGGTCGTACTAAATTGCCGTAAATGGTTCAACCAAAGTCACAATAGATGCACCACGACACCCCCAAGGCGCTTTGCAAGGCACCTATTGGGGTGCCTACTTCTAGTTGGGCATAGCAGCGTCATGAGAAAGGCAACCTCCGCATACCTGATCGTCAATTTCGGCTGCATGCTGCTGTTT